>Ga0316209_1000036_pt1 | contig 295935 bp, 278 predicted proteins | sample 6monopyrite_MG_FD_204945 | JGI IMG/M metagenome (GOLD analysis project Ga0316209, IMG submission 204945) | Microbial mat bacterial communities from mineral coupon in-situ incubated in ocean water Damariscotta River, Maine, United States -... | ecosystem: Environmental > Aquatic > Marine >... | reverse complement strand
TTTATGATGTAAGAGTATTGAAATAAAGATGATAAGTTTTACTTTATTTTTATTAAATTATAAAAATCTATACGGCCATTTCTGATAACATTCATCCTATGATTACATACCCAGAAATATCCTCTGTTGCACTCGATTTAGGCTTCGCACAAATTCACTGGTATGGGCTAATGTACCTACTTGCTTTTGTATCTGCATGGGCGTTGGGCAATTACCGAGCGAAACAAAAAAAATCTGGCTGGACTAAAGATGACGTATCAGATGTTATTTTTTATGGAGCACTCGGGGTAATACTGGGTGGACGTATCGGATATATTATTTTTTATAACTTTAGTGTGTTCTTAGAAAATCCAGTAATTATTTTACGCATCTGGGAAGGCGGTATGTCTTTTCACGGAGGCATGCTCGGTGTGTTTGCGGGATTGTATTTATTTGGTCGAAAAACCGGCAGAACTTTTTTTCAAGTCAGTGACTATATTGCAGTGATGGTTCCATTGGGTCTCGGCTTTGGCCGCATTGGTAACTTTATCAATAAAGAACTATGGGGGCGTCCAGCAGAAAGCGTATTGCCTTGGACGATGGACTATGGAGACCATATAGCGCGTCATCCTTCATCGTTATATCAAGCCTTAACCGAAGGTCTGCTTCTCTTTATCGTGTTATTTGTTTTTTCACGCAAGCCAAGACCAACAATGGCGGTAAGTGGTGTGTTCATGATGGGCTATGGAGCAGTTCGATTTATTACCGAGTTTTTCCGCATGCCCGATGCGCATCTTGGCTTCGTTATGTTTGACTGGATGAGCAAAGGCCAACAACTTTCTATTCCAATGATTATCTTCGGTATAGTTATTTTTATAATGGCTTATAAAAATAACTCACCTGAAAAAAATAAAAAGTAAAAATATGAAACAATATTTAGATTTAATGCGCCATGTAAAAGAAAACGGCACACAAAAAGGTGATAGAACCGGTACAGGTACGCTATCAGTTTTTGGTTACCAAATGCGCTTTGATTTATCTAAAGGTTTTCCTTTAGTCACTACAAAAAAATGTCATTTAAAATCCATTATTCACGAGCTGTTGTGGTTTTTAAAAGGCGAAACCAATATTAAATATTTATCCGAAAACGGTGTGAAAATTTGGGATGCTTGGGCCGATGAGTCAGGTGACTTAGGGCCTGTTTATGGTTATCAATGGCGCAACTGGCCGGCACCAAATAAAGGTCAAATTGATCAAATTTCTGAAATTATTAAATTATTAAAAACTAATCAGAATAGTCGCCGAATTATTGTTTCGGCTTGGAATGTAGCAGACTTACCCGACGAATCGATTACACCACAAGATAATGTAAAAAAAGGAAAAATGGCATTAGCACCTTGCCATGCGTTTTTTCAATTTTATGTAGCTGAGGGCAAACTTTCTTGTCAGTTATATCAGCGCAGTGCGGACATTTTTTTAGGCGTACCATTTAATATCGCATCTTATGCACTGCTTACTATGATGATTGCACAGGTAACGGGTTTAGAGCTTGGAGATTTTGTGCACACATTGGGTGACGCGCATTTATATAATAATCATCTTGAGCAGGTTGATGAACAACTATCACGCAATGTTTTTGAACTGCCGTCATTAAAAATTAATCCTGATGTCAGCGATATTTTTAATTTTAAATTTGAAGATTTTGAATTACTTGATTATCAATCTCATCCACATATTAAAGCGCCCATTTCAGTATGATAATTTCCTTAATTGCCGCACTGGATAAAAATAATTTAATTGGTTCTAATAATGGAATGCCATGGCATTTGCCTGCAGATTTTAAGCATTTTAAAAAAGTGACTATGGGCAAGCCGATTATTATGGGGCGTAAAACATTTGAATCAATTGGAAAGCCATTGCCTGGCCGATTAAATATTGTGATAAGTCGAAGTGATTTTTCGGCAGATGGAATAAGCTCTGCAAGTAGTATTGATGCGGCGTTAACACAGGTAAGCAATGTGGAAGAAGCCGTTATTATCGGCGGTGCAAATATATATCAGCAAATAATAAATAAAGTTGATCGTATGTATTTAACCCATATTGATGCGAGCTGTGAGGGTGACGCTTGGTTTCCAGAGTTCAATTTGGCTGACTGGAAAATTGAAAATCAATTTACCCATAAAGCGGATGAAAAAAATAATTTTGATTTTAGCGTTATTACTTATAATCGAATGTAAAATTTAATTAGTCGCCTGAATTTCAGGGCAATTAATAGCCGTGTATTTTTTTAGTTTTTTAGTGATTTTTAAAGCTGTTAGTTTTCCACCCCACAGGCAACCAGTATCCAAAGGGTAGATGTGTTTCTTATTTGGATTGCCCAGTGTTGACCAGTGCCCGAAAACAATATTTAAATCTTTTTCTGCACGTTCAAATTCAAACCAGGGATGAATGTCAGTAGTTTGTTTTCTCGGCGCGCCTTTTTCTTTGAGTTTTATTTTTAAATCATCATTGATATAACGCATGCGGGTAAAGCAATTTGTGATAAAACGCAGCCTATCCCAACCAGTTAAATCATTCGACCATTTAGATGGTTTATCGCCATACATATTTTCAAAAAAATCAGCGGCATTGCGGCCCTGTAAAATGGTCTGCATTTCCGCATTATGATTTAAAATTTCAGTTAAAGACCATGTTGGATAAACCCCTGCATGCACAAGGCATAGATGGTTTTTTTGTTGGTAATGAACAAGTGGTTGTTGGCTTAACCAGTTTAATAAATTATCTGAATCACTGGCATTAAGTATTGCTTGTATTGTATCTTTTTTAGATTTTTTGCCATGGCCATAAGCGCGTGCGAGTAAATGTAAATCGTGATTACCTAACACCGTAATAGCGTTATCCTGTAGCGATTGAATAAAGCGAATGGTTTTTAAAGAGTCGGGGCCACGGTTAACAATGTCGCCAGCAAACCAAAGTTTATCTTTATCGGATTTAAAGTCGAGTTTTATTAACAGCTCTTTTAGTTGTTGGTAGCAGCCTTGAATATCGCCAATTGCATAGGTTGCCATATTATTTTTTCTGTAAATCAATTAAACGAAACCAACCGTTGAGCAGTGCGGGTTTATCATTTAATAATATTAATTCTGGGCACTGTTTTAATAGTGTTTCAAAAACAACATCAGTTCGAGTGGCAATGTGGCGCATGAATAAATTTAACAGTCGGCGGGTTGGTGCAAATTGCCCTGCTCTAATAAACTTATCCATAATAAATATTTTGCCACTCGGTTTAACGACTCGGCTGGCTTCCTGCAATGCAAGTAAGGGGTCTGGCACTACGGCTAAAATTAAATTCATAAGCACAATATCAAATTGATTATCTGCAAAGGGTAAATGCATAACATCTGCTGTGTGTAGCTTGATATCTAAATTGTGCTGGGCCATTCTAAGTTTACATTTTTCTAACATGGCCGGTGTTAAATCAGTGGCAGTATAATTATGTTGTGGGGGTAGATATGGGATATCAAGCCCTGTGCCAATACCGTTGATTAAAATATTTTGAGGAGTTGATTTATTAAGCCGCTTTAAACTATTAATACGCATTGGCTGGGTAGACGATGCTACGATTGAATCATAGATTGGGGCAAGCAAGGTGTAACTGAATTTAAGCCCCATATTATTTTCTCATGGTAAGAATAATTTTTATAGGTGAGCTAGTGGAGTGTGCTTGGCGACAGTAAATAAAATTCAGGAATATCCGCATCAAAATGAAAGCCATCATCAGCAATCATTTGATAGCTGCCCGCCATTGAGCCATTCGGTGTTTTCATCATTGTGCCACTGGTATATTGAAAGCCTTCGCCGGGCTTAAGATGAGGTTGCTCTCCAACTACACCGTCGCCCTTAACTTCTTGTATTTCCCCTATGGCATCGGTAATAAGCCAATGGCGGGCTAATAAACGTGCGGGCTTACTGCCATCATTCATAATGGTTACGGTGTAAGAAAAAACATAATGGTTTTGTTCAGGATGAGATTGTTCTGCAATATAATTAGGCGTAACTTTTACGCTAATTTTATAAGAATCATCATTTTTGTAAGTATCATTCTTCATACAATGCCGCCATTAAATTTGATTCTAGTTTAACAAAAAAAATACAATTTGTCGGGCTTTTTCGTCTGAATGTTTTCAATAAATTAGATTAAAAATATCAGCAAACTGTTGAAGGTTAAGCGACTGTGCTCGGCTAGATGGGGAAATATCTATAGACTCAAGCTGCTCCGCGCTACACACATCCTTAAGTACATTGCGTAATGTTTTACGGCGCTGCGAAAAAGCCAGCGTAACTAATTTTTTAAAGGCCTTTTCATCGCTTACGCCAACCGGTTTTTCTTTGTGGGGAATTAAGCGCACAATCGCCGACTCAACTTTGGGTATGGGGTCGAAAGATTCGGGCGGCACTAAAAAAAGCGCATCAACTTGAAAATAATATTGAGCCATTACCGATAGTCGGCTGTAATTACTGGTATCGGGTTTGGCTGCCAAACGTAACACCACTTCTTTTTGCAGCATGAAATACATGTCTTGTATTAATTGACTGTGTTCAACCAAATGAAAAATTATGGGTGTAGAAATATTGTAGGGCAGGTTACCAATAATGCGCAGTGGTTCGGCATAATTAAGTGCACCAAAATCAAATTGTAAAACATCAACATTATGAATACGTAATTGATTATTTTGCACTGCATCCAGCCCGCAATTTAATTGTAGCTTTGGCACAATATCTCGGTCGAGTTCAATGACATCTATTTCTTTTGTGAGTTTTAAAATGGGGCAAGTGAGCGCGCCCAATCCCGGTCCAATTTCAATAATTCGTTGGCCAAGTTTTGGATTTATACTTTGAATAATTCGCTGAATAATTCCGGGGTCGGATAAAAAATTCTGCCCAAAACGTTTTTTTGCTCTGTGTTGAATTGCCATAATTATAACGCCGTAGAAATGGCTTGATTATTTGCCAATGTAATTGCTGTGTTTAATGCGGCGATATAACTGCCGGTATTTAAATGATGACTATTCGTTGCCGCTAAATCTAACGCCGTGCCATGATCGACAGATGTGCGAATAATAGATAAGCCTAATGTAATGTTAATGGCGTGCCCGAAGCCCACATGTTTTAACACCGGTAAACCTTGATCGTGATACATCGCTAAAACAACATCTGCATGTTGTAAATATTTTGGGGTAAATAAAGTGTCTGCGGGTAGTGGCCCTGAAATATTTAAACCTTGCTGTTTTAACTCTTTTAATGCGGGAGAAATAATTTCAATTTCTTCCATTCCCATATAGCCATTTTCACCAGCGTGTGGATTTAATCCGCACACTAAAATATGCGGATTGTTAATGCCGTATTTTTTTGTAAGGTCATTATGTAAAATGGTAATAATTTTTTGTAAATTATGTTTATTAATGGCCGCACTTACTTGGCTTAAAGGTAAGTGCGTAGTAACCAATGCCACGCGTAATTTTTCAGCTTCCGCAGCAAGCATCATTACGGGAGTGCCCGTGCTTAACTCTGCTAAGTATTCTGTATGGCCAGAAAAAATGATGCCTGCGTTATTAATAATGCCTTTATGAATAGGGCCGGTCATTAGCGCATGGGTTTGATTTTTTTGTTGGGATTTAACCGCAAAACGAATACAGTCTAAAACATACTGTGCATTTTTTTTATTGAGCGTGCCAGCTTTTGATATGGCCGATAACGTTACAGGCGACACCAACATAGTGTTATTTTCCGATTCAGAAATATCATCTAATGAGCGTAGTGTTTTTATATTTACATTGATATTTAAGGCTTGTGCGCGTTGTGCTAATAGCTCGGGGTCAGCAAAATAAACACGTGTACAATTAAAATTTTGCTGCGCAGTTATCACGGCAAGGTCTGGGCCAATACCGGCGGGTTCGCCCGGTGTAATTGCAATAACCGGTTGCATCTTAGCTATCTTTTTCAGTGTTAAACTTTACATAAGCTTCATCGCGAATGCGGCGAATCCAAAGTTGTAGCTCTTCATCGGCTTTACGGTTTTGAATGGCCATCTCTGCTTTTTGACGAATACGTTGTTCGGTTTCATCCAAATCTCTGCGCTCTAATACTTGAATAATATGCCAGCCAAATTGACTTTTAAACGGTTCCGAAAGTTGACCGGCTTGCAGAGAGTTCATTACTTCTGTAAAGCGTGGAACAAAAGTTCCTTCTGCGGCCCAGCCTAAATCACCGCCATTATTTTTTGAGCCTGGATCTTGCGAGAATTTTTCTGCCAGTTTGATAAAGTCGCCGCCATTGTCTAGTTGTTTTTTAATGTCAACTAATTGTAAACGTGCTTTTTCATCGTTGGTTATTTCATCGGTCTTAATTAAAATATGGCGGGCATGAGTTTGTTTAACTATATGTTTTTGAGTTTTTTTATCGATTAGTTTTAAAACATGAAAACCGCCAGCACTACGCAATGGTTGGCTGGTTTGATTAATCTCTAAACGGCGTGCCGTATTAAGAAATAACGAGGGGAGTTGGGCAGCGCTAAGTAAACCAAGGTCGCCGCCTTTTAATGCATGGCGGCCATCAGAAAATTTCAATGCCACATCATTAAATGCTTCGCCGTTATCTAAAAGAGAAACAACTTTTTTAGCCTTGGCTAATGCTTTGCTAACATCTTCTGGTGAAGCGGCTTCGGGGGTTGCTACTAAAATATGTGCCAGATGATATTTGTCATTAGCTGCATCGCCGGATTGTTTTTGCTGTTCGAGAAAAATATCTATTTCTTGCTGAGAGACTTTTACGCGAGAATAAATCATGCGTTGTTGTAGTTGTCGAATAATTAAATCTTTGCGGGTTTGTTCGCGAAAACTTTTATAACTAATGCCTTTTTCTTCCAGCATTTTAACCATCTTATCGAGTGTAGTTCGATTGTTTTTGGCAATACTTTCAAGTGATTTATTGAGGTTAAGGTCATCTATAGAAATGCCTTGCTGCTTAGCTAATTGTAACTGAATGCTATCTACAATAATGCGCTCAATGACTTGTTTTTTTAGTAACTCATCGGCAGGCAGTTTTTTGCCTTGTAGTTGTAGTTGGCGTTTAAAATCACTAAGGCGACCATTGATTTCTTGTTTGCTAACAATATTTTCATTAACAATAATGGCAACCGAGTCTATTTCTTCAAGGGCAAATAATGAGCTGGAGAAAAAAATCAAACCACTAAATAAACTAAAAGATAAAAATTTCATTTTAATGTACTGCATATTAATAATCCGGTTGGTAGCCAAGAATAGCATGTTTAAGTGCATTCGTAGCCTTTTTGTCTGTGATGCTGCCAAAGCCTTTAAGCACAAATTGCAGCATAATATTGGTTCTGTATGGGTCGTCGGTGTTGCTGGCATCTCTAATGTAACGCTGTGTTAATAAACGCAACGCCCAGCAGCAAGATTCGTATTGCAGCCCAACTAATGTTTCAACATCACGTTTGTCGGTAAGTGAATAATTCCAGCGACTTAATAATGAATAATTTTGGGCGAAGGGCCAAGCAAAAGAAATATCTGTTTGTTCCAAGTTATCTGCGGCATCAATGGGGTCGCGAAAAAAACGATAGCCGATATTAAAAACAGCTTTTTCAGATGCAGCATAGTTAAATTGTATGCTGCGTTTATCTGAGGTGTTGGTGTCTGTATTCCATTGTAACGTGGCGCGCGCTCTCCAATTATATAAACGCCCACCAACTTCGCTAATAATGTCTGAGCTGGAAGCGCTATTGATGCTGTTATCTAATGATACTTGTTGATCGTCAAAGTAATAAATTCGACCAATGCTAATATTAAAAAGTTCAGCGCCATTGTTTTTATTTAAAATACGCGAACTTAAGGCAACCGTTAATTGGTTGGCATCGCCCACTCTATCGATGCCATTAAAGCGATTTTCTCGAAATAAAGATGCAAAACTAAAATCTTGTTTAGAGGTGTCAAAAATAGGCAGTTGTGTTTGGTCTTTATAAGGAATATTTAAATAATATAAACGCGGTTCGAGAGTTTGTAAAAAAGAGTTGTTGTTAAAATTACGCTCAAAAAACAGGCCACTGTCTAAACTTAACACGCTTAAACTTCGGTTGTCTAAATTGGCATCGTTGCCACTTGTGTCGGTAGTGTCATATTGAGTGAAAATATAACCGGCGGCAGGTTTTATAAACCACGCGTTGCCTTCTATGGGTAAGCTGAGTTTTGGATAAATATGAAAGCGTGAGCCTTGTTCTTTGTTGGCACTATCGTGTTTAAACTCTACCCATTCTGTATTGAGTGAGCCGAGTAAATAGCTGTTTTGCATTTCAATTAATTCTTCTTTTCCCTTTAAGGTAATTTGCGGCAAGCGTTTATAGGGACGATTTTCGGGCGTAATGGTTTGGTCGATGGTTTGAAATGTTTGCGCAACTAAGGCGGCTGTCCATGGGCCATTAACATAATTTAAATTAGCATTTCTTTCAAGGTGTGTTGCATTCGTTACACTTATGTTGCTACCTAAATCATTTAAATAATCTGGGTCGGATGCTTCATTGAGCAGCAGGTTTAAATTTAAATTACTGCTGAGTTTGCTTTTATTATTAAAGTGAAGCAGGTATCTATCATCGTTGTAAAGTTTATCTTTATTTAAGTATTCAACGTCGAGGTTACCGTTGCTGCTGCGAGTTAAGTAACGATATTCTGTTGTTAGCATTGCGCCGCGTTTGCTTAAATAGGTGGGCGTAATAATGGCATCTTGATTAGGCGCAATGTTCCAATAATAAGGCGTGCTTAATTCAAAGCCACTGGCACTAGATGAACCCACGCGTGGGATTAAAAAACCACTGCGGCGATTATTATCCAATGGAAATTGAATCCAAGGTAAATAGAATATGGGCACTTTGCCCACCCAAAAAACCGTATGCTTTGCGGTGCCGGTTGCCGTGCTTTGGTCAAACTCTAGCCAGCTGGTATTGAGATACCAATCGAGTTTATTGGGCGGGCAGGTGGAAAACTGGGTGTCTTGTAAAACGGTTTTGTTTTCTGCCGACAGACTAAAATATGGCGTTTTACCACTTAAGCCGGTTGCGGGTAAGTAGTAGCTACTATCTAAAAACTCACCTTCTTTGGTTTGTAAATTCATGCGGCCACTGTTGGCGCTCATGGCCATGTTTTTAGTGTCAGCGTGAATATTACCGTTAAGCTGTAAGACTTGGGTTTGGCGATTATGGCTTGCGGTATCGGCTTGTAGGCGTAATTGATGTTGCTCTATTAATACCTTGCCACTAAACGTGCTCACTGACTTATTGGTATTTTGAATCTCTAGCGCACTAATGTCGGTTGCGCCCAGTTTATCTTTGCTAAACAGCGGTGGCGCTTTATACATTAGGTCGGAATAGCTATTTACTGGGCACGAGCTAATAACACCTGCGAAATGATTTTGACCCGCCGCCCATGTCAGGGTTGGCGCGATAGCGAATAAAATGCTATATAAACAGAAATGCTTGCGAGTCATTATGATTGAAAAGTATACGGGGTCTGATATGTTGGTAATGTCGTATTGTATCTTGAATGGGATCTATTTGTAGAAAGAATATGCGTTGATGGATGAGAATAATGGAAGAAAATGAGGTATTAAATACCCCACCAGTTGCACCCAATAACCAAAGAGCGCATGAGCGCTTTAGAATTAATGTGAAAGCGCTTATTCGTTTATCGGACGGCAGCGTGGTACATGCTCAAGCGGTGGATATTTCGATGGGGGGAATATATTTGGAATATGGGGCGCCTGCCGATGCGGGTTTGGTATTTGAAGTCGCTTTCGATTTACCGTTTACCGCAGATTTTAAACGGGTGATTGTAAAGGCACGGGTGGTGCGTACCGTGATGATAGGTAGCCGTAGTTTGTATGGTTTGGCATTTGTATTTACCGAGTTTGTTAAAGATTCAGAAGATATTCTCGAACAATATATGCAGCTGCGAAAGTTGAAGACAATATAAAAATGCCAGCATTATTTGTGTACTAGAATACACCTTTTTACACTTACCAAGATAAAATCATATCTTTTTCAGTTTTCGCATATATAGCTCTATTTTACTCAGCATCACAACACCGCGTAGTAGCATTAAACGCAATTATTGTTTTGGCTATAACAGTGTTAGGGTTAAGTTATATTAATGTTTCAAATGATCTTGCATCTGTTTTACAAGAGGGGTAATCAACAATTCCTTATTGGTTACAAACTGGTGCTATTGCTTTCTATCTAGTTACACATTATGTTTCTGTACATTAGAGATGGAAAAAACACATAAGACGTTGCACGCAGGGCCTGAAAGTTACGCGCCTTTTGTAACTTCTATATTAGCCTTATTTGCGCGACTTTTTCTTTACCCACTGCAGTTTTTTCACTTTCAGATATTGAGCTTAGTGACTGTCCTTTATAGTCTGGGTAAAGAGATGAAAGAGCACCAATATTTTGTTCTAATTCTGAAAAATATATATCGTCTAGTTCTATGCCGACAGACTCATATTTAAGGGCAGAGCATGCGGCTATAGTAGAACCTGAACCGCAAAAAGGGTCTAAGATTTTACCCTCACCTGTAGGGAGTAATGACCTAGCTAAAATTCTAAGCAGTTGCTGCGGTTTCAATGTTGGATGTGAGGAAATATTTTCTTCAATTTTAGGTGTTTTTCCGCTCTGAATTGTATCAGGCAAAGGTTGCTCAGTATTTACTCTTCGTAATGCTCCTGTTCCCCATTTTCTTAAATTCATTGCAACTGTTCGCTCTTCAATTGGCTTTCTGAAAAGCATCCATGGCTCATATGTTCCCCTAGGTGTAACGCAAACTTCAGGGAATTCCTTTTCTGCAAGTTTAGGACGATCACCTCCTCTGAACCCTCGATATAATCTCATTATCGATCCGCGCACTTCAAAACCTGAGTCAGCCATCCCTCTTTGTACTAAGTGTTGAAGCATGGGTGTTCCAGCAAGAAACACATGAGCCCCTGGAGTCAAAACTGGAAATAAAGCAGCCCCTAGTTCTTGAAAGTACGTTTGTACGTGTCGTAATTCTTTTTCATTTAGGGTGGTAAATCTTGGCAAGGGCGCTCTTTTGCTTCCACCAATAGTAGGTGGCAACCTCCAAACGCCTCCCTTACCTTTTCTGAGCTTCGCTATTTCATGCGGCAGAAATTCAACAATTCCAAAAGGAGGGTCAGTACATACACCTTCGATGGAGTTTTTTGGTTGTTCTTTCAACCAATTAAAACAATTTTGATGATAAAGGGTATAATTTTTCATTTATTAATTTTCGTCTATAGTTGAAAGACTGTCAGCCTATGCATGGGTACACTTCTACTCATGGATAATATACAAAAAATACTAGGTGCTTGCATCAGCTATCAATATCTTTCAGGTGTCGAGACAGGTAAAGAAAATTTCACTGTCCAAGTCCTTGAATCTATTTCAAAAGTTCTTGCAATACCTGTACGCGCCCTAGTTGTAGCTGCGTATGATGGGGTATCAGGAGTAACTCCGCCAAAAGTAGAATCAAAATATTTTCGCCCACAAGCACCATTACCGGAAGGTCTTGAAATCTCTCATATAGAAGCAGCGGCAAATTTAACACAGTCTATTATTCATCGCATCAATCACAATATGGCGATTGAGGTTGGACAAAATCTACAGTCCCTAATTCAAGGTAATAATTTTTCTGGTCTCGTGTCTAATATATTTAGCAATGCTATGGATGAATGCTCACCATATAACCATGATCAAAAGTACCCTGATTTAATAAACACGGACAGATCCACTGGGATCAGCACTGGACTAGAAGTTAAAATAACTCTAAACATTGGCAAAGGTGGCGAAAGTCATAATGGTCATAGCGGGTGGCATGTAATTGCTTGCTACAACTTCTTAGAAACAGGTGACATTAAATTTGTACATATAATGTTCGCTGACATAAATGGACATCAGCACAAAAGCCCTGACTGGAACTACGTTGGTAGTAAGGTTAATACTACTACTGGAAGTCGTCGAACAGAAACTTATAATACTAATCTTAAGGGAGCAACAAAACTAAGGGACGGTACAGTTTACCTTGACAGTAGCATAGTTAATTTTAGCCGTTGGAGGCAAGAGAGGGATGGATCAATGCCACCTTGGTCAATATTTGCAAATAAAGCTAAATTGTAAGCGTGCCTAAGGCGCTCCAACTGACAGTCAAAAGCGTCGCTGAGCTAGGTCGTTATACAGAACTATTTGCACCTTCAGAGAAAATTGCATTCTCTTTTTAATGGCTTGCTTTGCCGCGTTTGAAAATCGTCATCTGAAGCTAACGCCTACGGGCAATTAAGTTAGTAAAAATTCCAGTAAAGCTTTTTGTGCATGCAGACGATTTTCGGCTTCATCCCATACCACACTTTGCTTACCATCAATTACGCTGGCGCTTACTTCTTCGCCACGGTGGGCGGGTAAGCAGTGCATAAATAAAGCATCGTCGTTGGCAACCGACATCACTTCATCATTTACCTGAAAATTCGCAAAGGCCACTTCGCGCAGCTTTTGCTCTTCTTCTTGGCCCATGCTAGCCCACACATCGGTGGCTACCATATCAATATTTTCACAGGCGGCTTTGGGGTCGCGGAAAATCGTGACTCTGTTACCGGCGGCTTTTACTAATTCTGGGTCGGGGTCATAACCTTCTGGGCAGGCAATGTGCAAATTAAAATCTAGCTGGCGAGCGGCATTAATATAAGAGTGGCACATGTTATTACCATCACCCACATAGGTTGCGGTTTTGCCCTGCATGTCGCCACGGTGTTCGCTCCACGCTTGCATATCGGCTAATAGCTGGCAGGGGTGTAGCCAGTCGGTTAAACCGTTTATTACTGGCACCGAAGAATACTTTGCCAGTGTGGCAAGTTTTTCATGTTCGAAGGTGCGCACCATAATAATATCCACCATGCTGGATAAAACGCGGGCGGTATCTTCAATGGGTTCACCGCGGCCGAGTTGAGTGTCACGGGGGGATAAAAACATGGCGTGACCACCCAGTTGCACCATGCCCGCTTCAAATGAAACTCGCGTGCGGGTGGATGATTTTTCAAAAATCATCGCCAGCACTTTATTTTTTAATGGCTCAAAAACTTCACCCGCATGCTGGATTTTTTTTAATTCGCTGGCGCGGGTTAGCAGCTGGCGAAATTCGTTGGGTGATAAATCTAATAAGCTTAAAAAGTGGCGTGTTGCCATTTGTATCTCCGCGGTGTTTGCGCAAAATTTATTTTAAAAAGTCTTTGATGAGTTGGCTAACCAATTTTACAATGTTATCCGCTTGCTCATCAGACAAGATTAAAGGGGGCAGTAACCGCACAACACGGCCGGCGGTTACATTAATTAAACAGTTTTTTTCGAGTGCCAGTTTTACCAGTTCGGGGCAGTCGCGATCTAGCTCAATACCCATCATTAAACCTTTACCACGAATCGATTTAATTTCAGGCATATCTTTAAATTGTGTTTCAAAATCGGTGAGCATTTTTTTGCCCAACTCATTTGCGCGCTGGCATAAATTATCTTTGCTAATCGTATCAATTACCGCACTGGCCGCGGCACTGGTGAGTGGGTTACCACCAAAAGTTGAGCCGTGATGGCCGGGCTGAAATAAGCCAGCGGCTTTGCCGTGCGCTAAACAAGCACCAATGGGCACACCATTGCCGAGGCCTTTTGCCAGTGTCATTACATCGGGCATAATTTTAGAATGCTGAAATGCAAACCATTGGCCAGTGCGGGCCATGCCGGTTTGTATTTCGTCGAGCATCAGTAGCCAGTTATTGGCATCACAAATGGAGCGCAGCTCGTTTAAATAATTATCATCTGGAATATTAATGCCACCTTCGCCTTGAATTGGCTCAACTAAAATAGCAACGGTGTTAGTGCTGTTTTGGGCGATGGTTTTTATAGCATCAATATCATTGTAAGGCGCACGAATAAAACCTTGCACCAATGGCTCAAAACCGGCGTGTACTTTGCGGTTACCAGTGGCGGATAAAGTGGCGAGGGTGCGGCCATGAAAACTACCATCGGTAACAATGATAGAGGGGTTATCTATGCCCTGCTGATGGCCAAAAAGCCGCGCTAGTTTTATGGCCGCTTCATTGGCTTCGGCACCGGAGTTGGAGAAAAATATATTATCCATGCCCGAAACCTTGCATAATTTTTCGGCAAGGTTTTTTTGGTTTTGAATGCAGTATAAATTAGAAGTGTGTAGTAATTTTTCAGCCTGTTCCTGAATGGCTTTAGTGACTGCTGGATGAGCGTGCCCTAAACCACAAACCGCAATACCGGCCAGTGCGTCTAAATATTTTGTACCCTTGTCATCAAACAGATACGCGCCTTCGCCTCGTTCAAAACAAACATCGAGAGGTGCGTAGTTTTTCATTAGATGATTAGATTCACTCATTGATTACCAGCCTGTTTTCAGACATAACATCTGAAATTTCTTAATACCCTAAAATGCAAAAACGGCAGTGAAAGCTGCCGCGAAACCGGCAATTATACTCGAGTTGGGTGATTTGGCAAATGGCTGTGATGCAGGGTGTTTTGTTTGGTTTTATATTAGAGCGGTGCATAAAAAAGGCCCCCAGAAATGGGAGCCTTTCAAATAAAAACCTAAAGGGTTTATATTTTTTAATTATAGGCCGTGAGCAGAACCGACCATGCACAATAACATCGGTAGAGAGAGTACTGCGTTAGTACGAGAGGCTAGTAGGGCAATTTTCTTTGCACTTGCAATTGCATCTGCACTATGCTCTTTGCCATCAAGGCCAAGAATTTTCTTCTGATTGGGCCAGATAAGCACCCAAACATTAAATAGCATAATTGTGCCTAACCATGCGCCTAAGCCAATAACCTGCATGCCGTCTTGGAATGTGAAGGCGCCGACAACGCCACCCAACGCAACAAACTTGGGCTGTGCTAATAACGCCATACCCGCCAACCAAGTAACGGCTGCTGACATGCGGAACCAAAGTAAAGCTGTGGGTGCAATATATTTGTTGATTGCCGCTGGTGTTGGGCCATCTGGGTTAGCTAATGCTGCACCTACACCAGGTACTTGAACAAAGTTGAAGTAGTACAGTAAGCCGATCCAAGTGATGCCTGCAACAATATGTATCCAGACTGTTACTATGCCTTTAAAGGATTCTGGAGAGCCCAAGCCAAATGCTACAGCCAGTGCAAGGATAAAACCAACGGCGATGGTGCCTTTGATTGATAATAAAGGATTCATAATTATGTTCCTGTTTTTTTCAGTTAAAATACTTGAGTGTTTTAGTTGGGCATTAAGATAAGTGAGAAGCGTTCGAAATTCAAGGTATTTTTGACTTAAGTCGTTGTTTTCTAGAATTTCCAGTGAAATAAGGGTGATTGAGTGGATGTTATTGCATTAAGTGTATTTTCTAGCCGTATTGAAGCGGTGTGTGAAGAAATGGGGGCGGTGTTGCAGCGGGTGGCATTTTCACCCAATATTAAAGATCGGTTGGATTACTCCTGCGCGGTTTTTGATACTGATGGAGAGCTGTGCGCGCAGGCTGCACATATTCCCGTGCATTTAGGCAGTATGGCTTATGCCGCGCGGGATATTGTGAGCCAGCACGAGTGGTCGGCGGGGGATATGTTAGTGCTGAATGACCCGTATTTGGGTGGCACGCATTTACCCGATATTACCCTCATTGCACCGGTGTTTATTCACAATCAATTATTAGGGTTTGTGGCGAATCGTGCCCATCATGCAGATATTGGTGCAGCCAGCCCGGGGTCGATGCCGGTGTCATCTACATTAAGTGAAGAAGGCTTAATTATTCCGCCGACGTATTTGTTAAAAAATAATGTAATTGAAGAATTAGTAATGGTGAATTTGCTGTCGGCTTTAAAAAATCCGCAACAGTCACTCGGGGATTTTTCGGCACAAATAAGTGCCAATCGGCGTGGCATATTACGCCTGCAAGAATTAATTAATGAGCAGGGCATTAAAGAATATCAACAGGCATTAATAGCATTAAATAATTATGCCGCGAGTTTGGCAAAAAGTGTCACCGCCGATATTCCAATGGGGGAATATTATTTTAGTGATGTAATGGACGATGACGGGCAGGGCACTACCAACATTAAAATTTGCGCCACCATTAGGGTGAGTAAGTCAAAAATTAATGTGGATTTTAGCGGCACCGCAGCGCAGGTAAAAGGCAATATTAATTGCCCGTTATCGGTGGCGGCAGCAGCAGTTTATTATGTGTTTCGATGTTTAATGCCAAATAACACACCGGCGTGTGCGGGCAGCTTTCGGCACATTAGTTTGTCTGCACCGTCGGGGAGTTTGCTTAATGCCCAAAGACCGGCGGCGGTAGCGGCGGGTAATGTTGAAACCAGCATGCGAATTGTTGATGTGATTATCGGTGCATTGGCAAAAGCCATTCCCCAAAAATTACCCGCCGCCAGTCATGGCAGTATGAATAATTTGGCGATGGGGTCTGAAAAAAATAATAACAATAATGCATGGGATTATTACGAAACTATCGGTGGCGGCATGGGCGCAAATAGTTTGTATAACGGTTTAAGTGGTGTGCAAACTCACATGACTAACACGCTCAATACACCGGTTGAAGTATTAGAAATGAACTACCCAATTCGTGTTAATGAATATGCGTTAAGAAAAAATTCTGCAGGAAAAGGTGAGTTTAATGGTGGTGAAGGTTTAGTGCGTTCGTTTACGTTATTAAAAGATACGCATGTCACTTTATTAACCGAAAGGCGTAGCCATGCTCCGTGGGGCATAAATGCTGACGATGCTAAAGTCGGTGAAAATATAATTAATGGTGAAACTTGCCCGCCAAAATTTTCAAAGCAATTAAAAGCGGGCGCTTGTTTAACAATTAAAACTCCGGGTGGTGGGGGTTATTCTAATTAATTTAATGTTTTTTAGTTGAGTTACTAATGAGTCACTTGAAACGAATCCCCGTGTTATTATTTGTGTAAGTATTTTTTGACGCAGAGACGCTGAGGCACAGAGGAAAAAATTATTATCAATGTTTTTAAGTCACTCCGCGCCTCTGTGTCAATTGTCTAACGAAAAGCAGTGAAATTTTAGCCATTTTTACTTGTGATTCTATCGTGCAAAGGTCCCTATTAATACTAAAGAATCCATTTTATTATCGAATAGTATCTTTTATTTTCGTTTTAGTAATAAGTGTAAATATTGATAATGCTTCGCGAGCTAAAGCTCGCTCCTACAAATGATTTTATTTTATGGCTTGCTGAGCCGACTTTATACTTTTTACCCAAGGTTTAAGCGAGCGTAAATTTTGCGGTAAATTTTCAATAGCGTTGCGCGCCGCATCTCGGCTGGCGTAGTTTCCATGCACCATTACATAATAAGGCTTAGCACTTAGCCACGTTTTATACCAAGCGGTATTGTTAGATAAATGATTGGTTTGGGCAAATTTCAATAGCGTTTGCGGGTCACGTGCGCCAAGTAATTGCAGCGTCCAATTTTGCGGGCTTTGTTGTAATAACCAAGCTGCATTTTGTATGCCCATATTTTTTAGTTCAAGTAACGCCGGATTTAATGGTTTGATTTCAGTGGCGGGATTTTTTTCGATGATGGCTTCTTCAATGATTATTTCAGGCTCTACAGAGGGACTGATTTTTGGTTTAATTTGTGCTTCAGGAATAGATTCAATAATCGATTCAACAATCGGTGCTATCGCAACATCGGTAGTTTCAATATTATCTGCCTGTTGGGTTTCGAAGGGTTCAGCATTTTGCTGAGTATTTAAGCTTGGCTCGGCTGTAATAACTTCATCATTTTCGAGAATATCAATAACATCCGTATCGTTTGGTTGGCTAATGGCTTCGTTAATTTTCAAGTCGGTTTCTAAGGGGGCAGAATCGGTTGTTAAATTGGCGTTATTTGGGGTGTTGTTAAAGTAAATAAATGCAGCATAACCTGCGCCAATTAAAACGCATAAAACCATTATTGTAATAAATATTTTTTTGCCAATGCTTGAGCTGGGCTTTAATATTTTAGCGATAGATTTATCAATAAAAGGCACGGCTTGAATCATAATATCTAATGGTGAGCCGTTAGCCTGTTTAGCTATTTGTGTGATGGCGGCATCGTTTAATAAAGTTTCACCAAAATAACCCGCACAACGTAAGCGGTGGTTAATAAAGGCACTGGCTTGTTTGGGGGAAAAACTGGGTAAAACTTGCGTATACATTTGGTCGCTTTGTATGTCGCTAATTTTTTGTAAAGTGTCACCCATGCCCGTATTGGCAAACAATAATATTTTTAAACTTACATCATGTTCTTGTTTTAATTGTTGTTGATAGCGCAGTAATTCTTGTAATGTGGTGTCGCTTAACACATGGCTATTGTTAATTACCATTAGCGGTGTTTGGTCAAACATTTTTAGGCTTTTTAAATTATCATCGAGGTGATTAGCGTCGCCTAAATCTTGTAAATGAAGAGAGGTTTTTTGTTGTATTTGCACCAGTGTATCGGTGGCTTCAGCATGAATGGCTAGAGTTTTTGTGTTGGCAATATCAAGTTGAATAAACTGTCGAAAAAATGCGGTTTTGCCTGCGCCGTGAATGCCTTCAATTAATAGTAATAATTCACTGAATTGTACTTGGTGAACTAAACTGTCGGAAATTTTATCGAGTGCCTGATGTTTAAAAAAACTTTCTTCAGATAAAATTTCATTAGCAAAGGGTTGCTTGCTAACACCTAAGTAGTCAATGCTTTGCTGGTTTAGTTCTGCTGCATTTGCAGATGTGTTGGTGGATTTTTTTTTAGCCATAGAATTTTTTTTTAAGGTATTAGGTTTGCAAAAGATAATTGTCGTGGATTAAAAATGCGCTCGTATTCTACAATCGCATAGCGGTCTGTCATGCCAGCAATATAATCTGAAACACCCCGCGCAATTCCATTATCGCCTATTTTATCTTTTAAATTATGACAGTGTTGCAATGCATCCGGCGGCAGTATGCTTTGGTCATTAATAAAGGCTTCGAATAATGCATTAAGCACTTTTTCGGCTTTAGTGGTCATGCGTTGCACGCGATAATGGCGATATAAATTTTTCATTAAAAAGCGTTTTAGTTCGAGTGTTTGTTGTTGCATGTCGTGACTAAAGCCGACAACATAATTTTCTTGCTTACGAGCATCGTTTGGATGATTTAAATTTAATTGTTCTATTTCAGCTCGGCTAGTGTCTATTAAGTCTACCACCATGCGGCTTATCATCCTGCGAATTACTTCATGGATTAAACAGTTGCGGCTGATGTTAGGGTATTTTTTCATAACGACTTCGTGCTGCTCTCTAAACAGTTGAGTTTCTAATAACTGTTCAATGGTGATTAAACCATAGCGCACACCGTCGTCGATGTCGTGATTATTGTAAGCAATTTCATCGGCTTTATCGCAGGCTTGGGCTTCGAGGCTGGGCTGATTTTTATCTAAAAAACGCTGCCCCAATTCGCCGAGTTCGAGGGCGTTTTTGGGCGAGCAGTGTTTGAGTATGCCTTCGCGGGATTCGAAACTTAAATTAAGCCCAGGAAATTCTGCATATTTTTCTTCTAACTCATCAACCACGCGCAGTGATTGTAAGTTGTGTTCAAAGCCGCCGAAATCTTTCATGCAACGATTTAATGCATCTTGGCCCGCATGCCCAAAAGGGGCGTGACCTAAGTCGTGGGCAATAGCAATGGTTTCGGCGAGGTCTTCGTGCAGGTGTAATTCGCGCGCAATCGAGCGCCCAATTTGCGACACTTCTAATGAGTGGGTGAGACGAGTGCGAAATAAGTCGCCTTCGTGGTTAACAAATACTTGGGTTTTATATTCGAGGCGGCGAAACGCGGCGGAGTGAATAATGCGGTCGCGGTCGCGTTGATATTGGGTGCGATGAACCGGATCGGGTTCGGGGTGCAAGCGGCCGCGTGATTGTGCTTCACTACATGCATAGGGGGCGAGGTTGCGTAAGTCATATCCTTTTTGCATGTTGCATTATCTCTTATGTTTTAGTTGTTTAATAACTTTCGCTAATGGTTTCTCTTAGCAGGGCATCGGAATAATCTTTGGAAATAATGGCATGCCCTACGGATTTATATAGTACTAGTTTGAGTATGCCATCAGATACTTTTTTATCTAACGACATCAGCTCAATAAATTTATCGACATTCATTTGTGGTGGTGCGCTAATGGGTAAGTTAGCGCGTTCGAGAATATTAATCACGTGATCAACATCGGCTGCGTTTATCCAGTCTAATTTATTGGATAAGCGTGCCGCCATTACCATGCCGGTGGCAACCGCTTCACCGTGTAGCCATACACCATAACCCATACCGGCTTCAATAGCATGCCCAAACGTATGCCCTAAATTAAGCAAGGCACGTTGGCCGCTTTCTCTTTCATCGGCGGCCACTATTTTGGCTTTATTGCGGCATGAGCGTTCAATGGCGTAGGCAAGGGCATCCGCATCTCTGTCGATGAGTTTATCGATATTATCCTCCAGCCATTCCAAAAATGCGCCGTCACGAATTAAACCATATTTAATCACTTCGGCAATGCCCGAGCTGAGTTGGCGGTCGTCTAATGTATTTAATGTGCTGGTGTCGGCAATAACGGCTTTGGGTTGATAAAATGCGCCAATCATATTTTTGCCAAGCGGATGATTGACTGCGGTTTTTCCGCCGACGGATGAATCGACTTGCGATAATAAGGTAGTGGGAATTTGCACAAGGTGTACACCGCGCTGATAACTGGCCGCAGCAAAGCCGGTAATGTCGCCAATAACGCCACCACCGAGGGCAATTAATGTGGTGTTTCTATCGAGTTTATTTTGCAGTAATGCATCATAAATAGTGTTGAGTACCGTTAAGTTTTTATGCTCTTCACCATCGGGCAGCACGAGTGTTTTATATCGAATATCGCTTAAAGATTTTTCAACCGCATCCAAATAAAGCGGCGCAACGGTTTCATTGCTAACAATTAATGCGCTGTTGCCGAGAATATGTTGAGTGAGTAACTCGCTTTGCTCAAGTAAGTTTTGGCCAATACAAATAGGGTAGCTGCGCTCGCCCAAATTAACGTTTAACGAAATCATTTTAAGCCTGATGTTTTGTTGTATGTTTTTATTTTATTTAGCATAAGGTTGACGACTGCACGAATAGATTGCTTGCCGGTATTAATTATAATATCAGCAGCGTCTCGGTAAAGGGGTTCGCGAATTTCCATTATTTCTTTTAGTGTGGTTGCGGGGTCGGCGGTTTGCAGTAGTGGGCGTTTTTTATCATGGCCTACGCGCTCAAGTAAATGTTTAATATCGCTGTGTAAATAAATAACCGTGCCACGACTTTTTAAATAGCGCCGATTTTCTTCTGCTAAAATGGCACCCCCGCCGGTGGCGAGAACCAATTGTTTTTGTTGGGTGAGTTCATCGATAATTGCAGTTTCACGTTTACGAAAACCGGCTTCACCTTCTTTTTCAAAAATTAACGCAATGTCGACACCGGTATGTAATTCAATAGCGTGGTCACTATCTTCAAAATGCATGTTGAGGCGCTTGGCAATTTGCCGGCCCATGGTGGTTTTGCCTGCACCCATGGGGCCGATTAAAAAAATGTTTTGTTTGCTCTTCATAGGTGGGTGAGTTTATCACCTATAAAAAGTGATGCTAGTTTTTTTGAAACAATCATTTAAGTAGGTTTGATTTATACGAAGCGTATAGAAATAGATATTTATTAACAAGATTTTGTTAGTGTTATTTTACGTGTTGAGAGCAACAATGATGAAATTTATGTGAAGAAATAACTCACATAGCCTAAAGAAAAATATTTTTCTTCAGGCTATGTGCCTTGGTTTTTTGCTTAGGGTGCGGCCGGTTCTTCAAATATTGGAATTATAGCGCGATCGGATATGTAGATTTGAGTGGTTGCGCTGCATAGAGTTGAATGTGTGCAGTTTACGCCATTAAAAAGCGTATCTGCGGGTGTTAGTATGCCATTACTATTTCCTGGGTTAAGGACTTTATCTGTGCCAATGTCATAGTTGTCATTATGGTTTATATCAAGAAATGGGCCGGTGGTATCATTAAGAAATGCATTTCCATCACCATCATCAAAAATGCCATTATCATTTATATCTATAAAAGATTCTTCGCCTAATGTCCAGCCGGTAAAAGTAATAAATTCATCTTCTGCAACTAAGGGGTCTCCAGGAAAGAAAGGTTGATTGAAATTGGCATCACCTCTCCAAGTGATAGAGCATTGACTTGGACTTGTGTCGTCAATGACTTCAGTGACACAAGAGTCTTCAGATAGTATTCCCCAGTCAACATCTAAATAAACGGTTACGCCCGGTGTTCGCAGCCCAGAACGATCAGCAGTGGTAATTATAACGGTGACTTCAATACCGGTGAATCGCTCTCCATCGGCATTAACAACAATAGGCCTTACAGGATCAAAAGCGATATTGAAGTTCTTTTCTGAAACAATATTGGTTCCAGAGTTGTTAATAATACCACCCCCTTCAACAAACGGGCTTTCATTTGACCCACAGTTAGTTAATCCCATGATTAAAATAGCAGGTGTTATAAGTTTAAATAGTTGTGCCATTAAAAAACTCCAAACGAAATCAGTACTTATATTATTTACAGGCTAAGCGTATCTTTTAAAATTTTAGGTGTTACAAATATCAGCAACTCCTGCTTCTGTGTGCTTTCTAATGTATTTCTAAATAAACTGCCGATTAACGGTAAGTCACCTAAAACGGGAACCTTATCTAATTCATCACGGGTTTCTGTTTCATATATACCACCCAGCACAATAGTGTCGCCATTACTTACCAGTACTTGTGTGGTTACCTGGCGAGTATCGATACTGGGAATGTTAGCAAATACTTCACCTACCGCGTCTTTGTTCACCGATAAATCCAAAATAACTCGGTCATCGGGTGTGATTTGTGGGGTAACTTTAATGCTTAAAACGGCTTTTTTAAACTGAACTTGGGTGGCACCACTTGAGGCGGCTGATAAGTATGGAATTTCAACACCCTGTTCTATAAAGGCTTCATGGCGGTCGGATGTAACCACTCTAGGGCTGGAGATAATTTCACCGTTGGCTTCTGCTTCAAGTGCAGAAAGTTCAAGGTCTAATAAATTACCGCCACTCAGTACGGTAAAGGCAATGCTACCGGCGGCGCCAACTACTGGCATATTAACATTTAAGCGATCTATACCGGCAGGGGATGCCACTGGGAAGATGTTGCCAGTGTCGGCTAGATTGGTTATCGCGCTATCAGCTATGGTGTTAGTGCCACTAATTGTACCGGTTGTGGCATTTAAGCCATCTGCACCATTTGCTTGAATTGATGTTGCACCGAATCGAACGCCTAGCTCTTTCTTAAAATCATCTGATGCAATGACAATTCTAGATTCGATTAACACTTGTCTAACGGGAATATCCAGTTTTTTAAGGGTGCGTCGTATTTCAGAAATAACAGTATCGGTATCTTTTACAATTAAGGTATTTGTGCGTTCGTCCATTATTACACTGCCGCGTGGAGACAGTAGATTTAATGAACCGTCTTCGCCTGAGCCTTCAAATAATGAGGCCAAGTCTTTTACTTTGGCAAAGTTAATTTCAAAGAAAGCACTGCGGATGGGTGCTAACTCGGTCACTTGTGCTTGTGCTTCTAAATCAATTTTTTCTTGGGCGGCAATTTCTTCGCTAGGCGCAATTAACATAACATTGCCAGATTCACGTTTAGATAAACCTTTGGCTTTTAAGATAATATCGAGTGCCTGATCCCAAGGAACATTTTTTAAACGTAGGGTTAGGTTGCCATCAACCGAGTCACTTACTACTACGTTCAAGCCCGTGAAGTCGGCAATTAATTGTAATACTGCGCGCACAGGAATATCTTGGAAGTTTAATGATAAGCGTTCACCGGTGTAACCAAACTTGGCTTTTTTCTGTTCTTCTAATTCATCTTCAGAAACAGGAATAAATTCAATGGTAAATAACTTGTCGGTTTGATAAGCCAAATGAGTAAAGTTTTTATGGCTAGGTTCAATTAAAATGCGCGAGTTACCATCAATTTGAAAACTATCAATGGTTTTAACCGGCGTTGCAAAATCGAGCACATCAAGACGTTGGTGTAAGTTTTTAGGTAAATTTGTGTTGGTAAAGCTCACCACTATTTTTCCAAACTCTTCACTAATATCCATTGGAATACTGGCTTCAGATAAAGAAAGCAGAACACGGCCTTCACCTTTGTTGCCACGTCTAAAATCAATTTTTGTAACGGTTCTTGCGCTATCCGAATTACTGCTATTGGCTGTAGTTAGCTGCGTAATACCATCTGGGTTATTAGAGGCGGCGATAGAATTTGCGGATTCACTTTCAAGCGTAATTGAAACAATATTGTTGTTTACGGCGATGTTGTAAGGAACGGTTTCAGATAGATTTAGAATGACCCGTGTTTTATCTTTTACGGTTACTGCCGTAATAGATTGTGCTGCACCAATGCCAATTTGCTGGCGCCTTTTGGGTAACTGACTCTTTGTATTTTTAAAATCAAATGCAATACGGGCCGGATTATCGATATTAAAGCTTAAGGGTTTTTCACTGGCATTGGTGAGGCGAACATTTATTTGTAAGCGATTACCTGGCAGAGAAGAATAGGTTATTTCCTCTATACTATTGCTGTTTGCGACGGCTGTTTGAATGTGCAAACTCGATAGTATTATGAGCATAAAACTGAGCATGATTTTTGTACGCATTGTACTTTGAATGCTGGTTAATAGGCTGTTCATGGTTACTCCATACTCTTTTTATTTTGATCCAATAGCGAGTGAGGCGGTACGTTCTATGTAGCCACCCAAGCCATCTGGAATTATTTCAATAATGTCAATTTGTTTTTCGGTAACAGAAATGATTTGTCCTTCATTCTGCCCCGCATAATTACCGGTTTGTATTCTGTGCACCACATTGTTTGGGTCTTTTACAAGCCCCCAAGTATTTTGGTTTTGCACTAAAATGCCGACCATTCTTAATGTATCTAATGGATAAATTTCTAATGGTTCTTTGGGGCGATTAGTATTGGGGCGCAAACCATCTGCATTTGTTGCATTACCGTCTATTTCCGGTTCAAAGGTTGCTTCAAACGGGTCTCTTAATTCGGACGCTTCGTAGCTGAAATTTTTATAAGGTTCAAATGTGGGTAAGGGCTGTACGCTACCCACGTGCTTGGTTTTGGTTTTTGCAATAAATGCAGTTAAATCTTCATTACTTTTTGAGCATGCACTTAGCGCAACCGCTAAAACCAATAGTGAACTTTTAAGCTTTAAGGACATGTTTAAACATCCTCTTGTTCATCTAGATATTGGTAAGTTACCGCGGTTACTTCCATTTCAAGAAGTACCCCTGATTTTTCAGAGGCCTTGGTAATACTAATGTTGCGCATGGTTACAATGCGAGGCAATGCCGCTACGCCACTAACAAATTTGCCAAACTGGTGATAGCGGCCAGTGACTCTTAATTTAATGGGAAACTCTGCGTAAAACTCTTTTGGTGATAAACCTTCTGGTTTGAAATAATCAATTTCTAACCCACTGGCAATGCCGGTTTGAGAAATATCTGTTAGCAGAGATTCAATTTCTGTTTTATTCGGAAGCTGCCTAACCAGTGCACCAAATGAGGTTTTCATGTCTTCAAGTTGTTGGGTATAGGCTTCTAAATTGGCTGCTTTACTTTGCTTTTTATCGAAGGTAATGCGTAATGTTGATTCTTTGGCTTCGGCGGCTTCTAGTTTTTCTAGTTGTGCCATGGTGTCAAAAAAGATACCCACACCGATTGCGATTAAACACGCTACGACAATAATAGAAACTTTAACCGCGGTTGGGGCGCTGCCAATTCTTTTGATGTCTTCAATATCAATATCATTAATATCAAATTCATTAAGTTTTGATAAATCCATTGCTTATAACCCCTCGGCCTGAGCATCATCGGCGTTAGGTGCCGATTGTTGTGCGACTAAAATAAATTTACTGCCACGGCCATCTTTGCGGGTGCTTTCAATAACCGTTAAACGGGGTTTTGTCATCCACTCGGAGGCGTCTATGTTTCGCATATAGGCAGACACTCGGCCATTTGATTCGGCTATTCCGCTAATACTAATGCTATTGCCTGTTTGCTTAATTTCTTCTATGTGTAAACCATCAGGAATCGTTTTTACGATTTCATCAAATAAATGCACTATTTGTGGGCGCTTTTGTTGTAAGTCTTGAATGATTTCCATGCGAGATAAGAGTTTATCTTTGGTATCTTCTAAGCCTTGTATTTTTTTCAATTGCTGATCAAGCCGCTTGATTTCATTGGTAAGCGTTGCGTTTCGACCATTTTGGTGGCTAATCATACCGGCAATATTCATGTGAATGAGCAGAATTAAGGAACCTGAGAAAACTAAGGCCAGTGCCAGCATGGTAATAAATTGTTTAGTTTGCTCTTTGCGAAGTTCTTCGCGCCATGGAAGGAGATTAATTTGAGCCATTAGTCAAAACTCCTCATGGCTAGTCCACAGGCAATCATAAGTGCAGGGGCATCATTGCTGAGGGCCTGTGAATTTACTTTATTGGATAGATCCATGTGGGCAAACGGGTTTGCAACGATGGTTTCTACACCCAGTTGGGCAGAAATTAATTCATCAATGCCGGGAATAGAGGCACAGCCACCTGCTAGCGCAATCATGTCGATAGACTCATGTTTGCCTGCGGTGTAAAAAAATTGTAGAAAGCGGCTAACCTGCTGCGCCATATTTTCTTTGAAGGGTTCTAGCACTTCGGGAATGTAATTATCGGGTAAACCGCCGACTTTTTTTAATCGACCGGCTTCTTCATAAGCTAAGCCATAGCGACGCATAATTTCTTCGGTAAGTTGTTTGCCACCAAAAGCTTGTTCACGGGTATAAATTAATTCGTTGTTTTCAATCACATTTAAGCTGGTCATGGTTGCGCCCACATCCAGTACCGCAATAACAAATGAATCGGATTTTTCTTCTGTGGAATCAAAATTGACTGTTGGGGTAATCAAGCTAGTGGCTTTTTCTATGGTGTAAGCCTCAACATCAACTAGCTTGGGTGTAAGCCCAGCCATATCGGCTACGGCGGTGCGCATTTCTACGTTTTCACTGCGTGATGCGGCGAGTAAAACATCGACGGAGCCAGGATTATTTTGAGTTTCGCCCAGCACTTGAAAATCTAAGTTAATTTCTTCTAAAGGGTAAGGGATGTATTGATCGGCTTCTAATTCTATTTGAGATTCTAGCTCTGCATCCGATAAGTTGGCCGGCATGGTGATGATTTTGGTTATAACGGATGAGCCTGGTACGGCTAAGGCGGTGAGTTTGCACTTGGAGCCAGATGTTTTTAATGCCTTAACCAAGCATTCGCCCACGGCTTCAACATCTTGAATGTTTTTTTCGGTAACCGCATTCGCGGGCAACGGCTCAACCGCCAGACTTTCTACGCGATAGCCAGAATCCGTTTGAGATAATTCGACCAGCTTGACAGACGTCGAGCTGATGTCTATTCCCAGTAATGATGGTTTTTTGCGTTTCAGTTGAAACACGTCTCAATCCCCTTAATCCACTTTGAGTATAAGTAGTTATAGCTCTTTTGTGTGTATTTGCATTAAATATTAGCTGCAAGTATCGAATAATACTAGTCTATTTTTAAAATACTGTCGCTTGATTTGCTTTCTAAGACTATAATTCGAGCATAGAAAAGCTTACTTTATATCTGTAAATAGGCTTAAAAAGCCAAATGATAGCTTAATAAATATAGCATCAGATAAAGGTTAGGTATCTGAAAAATAAGTTAATTTCACAGGGTGTATCGGTTTGTGAAAGTGTTACTTATTTTAATTTCACAGGGTTAAAAATAGAGTTTGTAGCCAATAGGGTTGCATAAGGGCTGAATGAAATAATATGCAAAAAATGTTAAAAATTCTTCGGATTAGTTCTAAAATTTTCATCGTCTTAGCAATTATTGGCTTTACGAGTCTGCTCGGCCTTTATCTTTATCTAGAACCCAAATTGCCTTCAATTGAAGGTTTAAGTGATATTCAATTACAAGTCCCACTGCGCATATATAGCTCAGAAGGTGGTTTAATTGCAGAGTACGGTGAAAAACGCCGTGCGCCCAAACGTATTGACGATATTCCAATAAATTTAAGGCGGGCTTTTTTGGCCGCAGAAGATGATCGGTTTTATGTGCACCCAGGTGTTGATTATCAAGGCATATTACGTGCGATGATGGTGATGGCGACTACCGGAAAAAGGGGGCAGGGTGGTAGCACTATCACCATGCAACTGGCACGAAATTTCTATTTGAGCCGTGAAAAAACCTTTGGGCGAAAGTTAAATGAAATTTTTCTAGCGTTAAAAATTGAGCAACAATTATCTAAAGATCAAATATTAGAGTTGTATTTGAATAAAATTTATTTGGGTAATCGCGCGTATGGTGTCGCCGCTGCGGCACGCGTTTATTACGGAAAAACCTTAGAAGAACTGAATTTGGCACAGCTGGCAATGATTGCTGGTTTGCCCAAAGCGCCTTCGCGTTTTAACCCTATTGTTAATCCCGAGCGCGCATTAATTCGGCGTAATTATGTATTGAAGCGCATGTTGGAATTAGGCTTTGTTAGTGACTCGGATATGCGCTTTGCAAAAGCTCAGCCAGCTACGGCGGGGCTACACGATTCGCCGGTGGATGTTTCTGCTTCGTATGTAGCAGAGATGGTGCGCCATGAGGTCACCACTCAGTTTGGTGAAGATGCTTATATTAAAGGCTTAAACGTATTTACAACAATTGATGGTCGGTTACAGCGTGCCGCCAATTTAAGTTTGCGGCATGCGCTGCGTGATTATGACCAGCGCCATGGGTATCGAGGTGCATCACAAACCATTGATTTAAATCCACAGCGATTAGATGCAGAGCAAGCGGACGCTGATTTAGACACCAATGAGGTGCATCAAGAGCAAGAGGTGATAAATAGTGATGACCCCGAAGTTTTATGGCGTGATGCGGTTGAAAACTTAGGCACCGTTGGCGGCTTGCATGCTGCACTTGTACTGGAAGTGGAAGAGCAAAGTGCGCGGGTTTATTTGCGCGGTGGGCGTTTAATTAACTTGGAATGGGAAGGCTTAAAATGGGCGAAGCCTTTTATTGATAGAAATAGACAGGGCAAGGCACCTGAAACCGCCGCAGAAATTTTAAAACCTGGTGATATTATCCGAATTTATAAAAAAGATGATTTGTGGATTTTAGGGCAAATACCAGAAGTGCAAGGTGCGCTAACTGCAATTCGATCTAACGACGGCGCATTGCAGGCCTTGGTGGGCGGGTTTGATTTTCATCACAGCAAATTTAACCGTGCGGTGCAGGCCAAGCGTCAAGCCGGTTCGAGCTTTAAGCCCTTTATTTATAGCGCGGCGTTAAGTCGTGATTATACGGCGGCGACATTAATTAATGATGCGCCGGTGGTATTTCACGACCCCGTTTTAGAGGGAACTTGGCGTCCAGAGAATTACAGCGGAAAATTCTTTGGGCCAACGCGGTTACGCAAGGCCTTGTTTAAATCACGTAACCTCGTATCAATCCGTATTTTGCGCTCAATTGGGGTGGCTTATGCAATTAATTTTGCAAAACGCTATGGCATAAATGCAAATAAGTTGCCCCGTGATTTATCTTTGGCATTGGGGAGTGGTGAGCTAAGTCCATTGCAGTTATCAACGGGATATGCGGTTTTTTCTAATGGAGGTTATAAAATAAAACCCTATTTCATTCAGCGTATTGAAGATATTGATGGCAATATTTTATTTGAAGCTGATCCGGAGGTGGCCTGTGTCAGTTGTGAGTTGGAAGCAAGGGGTATTGTGTTGCCAATGAATGAATTGGGTGGTGCTGAGAATGGAGATAATGAAATGCAAAGGCAGGAGCAGTTATTGAGTCAGGCATTACAGCAACAAAAAGAGCCGGTTGCTAGTGACGTTAAAAATGCTCAAAAGGATGAGGAAGAAAATAGCTCAAGTGAAGGCAATGTTGAAGAAGCGCTGCCCAGCTTAGGATTTAAGTTACCTAAACAAGCCGAGCGAACCGTCGATGCGCGGATTATTTACATTATGAATACAATTTTACAAGATGTAATAAATCGGGGTACTGGGCAGCGAGCCAGAGTGCTAGGGCGCAATGATTTGCACGGTAAAACCGGTACAACTAACGACCAAAAAGATGCATGGTTTAATGGCTTTAATCATAAATTAGTGGCGACAGCTTGGGTGGGTTTTGATCAGCAGCAATTATCGTTGGGTAATTACGAAACCGGCTCAAAAGCGGCATTACCCATGTGGATTGAATTTATGAAAACCGCATTAAAAGGCCTCCCAGAAACAAAAATGGAGCGCCCCGAGGGATTGGTGAATGTGAAAATTAATGCAGAGACTGGTGAGCTGGCAAATGCAAAAGATACTAATGTCGTGTTTGAGGTGTTTCGAGAAGAGTTTGCACCTAAAGAAGTGGCCGGTGGTGCAATACCTACGGGGTCTGATAATAAAGGCGATATACCTGAGCAGTTATTTTAAAGCCTAAGTTTAAGTGTTTAATACCCCTCGCACATAGGGTGTTATCTCATGCTTGAAAAGTCTAAAATACCCCCAATATAGGGTGAAAGAATTTTTTGATTATTTAATTTGAGGTGATGTATGGATGTAATGGATCGTATTGACGAGGCAGTAAAAGGCCATAAAGTATTTATTTTTATGAAGGGCACGCCACAGTTTCCATCCTGTGGTTTTTCAAGTCGTACATCAGAAGCGCTGAAGCAATGTGAAAAAGAATTTGGTTTTTGCAATGTATTGGCCGATCAAGAAATTTTTCAAAATTTACCGCGCTATGCCGATTGGCCAACATTCCCACAGGTTTATATTAATGGTGAATTAATTGGCGGCTGTGATATTACGTTGGAAATGTTTGAAAAGGGTGAACTTAAAAAAATGATTGATGAGGCGGTTGCTTAATAGAGCAAAATAAATGAAACCATCTGTGCGATAGGTAGATACGAATTTATTCGCATAAGTTTTATTGTACGGTGGCATGCGAATAAGTTTGCGCCTGCATTTAAACCATAAAAAAACACGCATTAAGCGTGTTTTTTTATGGTGGTTAGAAATGTACGCATTTAAAAAGCAATTTGGTTTCTGCCCTTGGCTTTTGCTTCATAAAGTTTTTCATCCGCACACTTAATTAAGCCTTGCACCGAGGGTTGCTCACCTTCGCCTTTATAAAAACATACGCCAATTGAGGCGGTAACACTTAAATCACCCACCGATGTTTTAAATGGGCGTTGGTTAATGTTTTCTAACAAACGCTCTAATGCGGAATGACGGAAATTGCTGGCACGGGTGTAATGCATAATAATGCCAAATTCTTCACCTCCCATGCGCGCCACTAAATCGGTGGGGCGAACAGTGCGGCGAATGCGGCGAGTAAAGCCAATAAGTACTTCATCGCCCACATCGTGTCCGTAGGTGTCATTTATTTTTTTGAAATAATCAAGGTCGAGCATCACAAAACAAACACCGCCATGGCGCGCGGAGGCATCGAGTAAATGGTATTCGAGTTGGCGAGTTAACAGTCGACGATTACCCACGCCGGTTAACGGATCGGTGAGTGCCATTTCTTCTAAATGTTTTACGGTGCTTTCAAGTTGCTGCGAGGTTTCCAGTAAATCATTTTGCAGCGAAGAAATTCGGGCGGCAGCATTAACGCGTGCGGCTAATTCGTGTGGGTTGGGTGGCTTGCTGATGTAGTCATCTACGCCGCGGTCGAAAGCTTCAACCAACGGTTCAATGCCTTCTTGTGCGGTGAATAAAATAATGGCGGTATAGACGCCTTGTTCTTCATCGTGTTGGCGAATAATGCCAGTGAGTTCAAGGCCGTCCATTTCTGGCATAACCCAGTCAGCAAGTACAACATCCGCATGGGATTCTGCCATCATGTTGAGTGCTTCTTTTGCACGAGATGCCACTCTGATATTGCTGAAACCTGCTTTTTTAAGTGCGGCTTGAATAACCACACGACTAAATTGCATGTCATCTACGATGATAATGGAAACGTCTTTGTTCGACATGAGTAACTTATTGCCAGCCCTGTTTTTATTGCCCCTGCCTATTAATGCTCGGCGAGCATACGCAGAATCCATGATAATTGCCCTTGTAAATAAAAGCTAATTTTACTGCAACCGAGTTAACGTTTTTATTAAGCTGCAGTGATCCCTTTGCTTGCACTTACTTATTATTTAGTAAGTCGCTTTAAATTCTACCTAAAATAATGCTGTTTGGCAGATGTCCGTATCATAGCACTAATCATCAATATGTGCAGACCAAACTAAACCCGTAGAGCGCCGCCAGCGATTTACAATGTTGCAAAATAGTTCTGCGGTTTTAAGTGTATCGTAGCTGGCGGAGTGGGCTTGTTCATTATCCCACTCTATACCCGCCGCTTTTACGGCGCGCGATAAAACGGTTTGACCATAAGCTAAACCCGCAAAAGAAACCGTATCAAATGTGCTAAAGGGGTGAAAGGGGTTGCGCTTAATATTACAACGATCTGAAGCGGCATTGATAAAGCTCAAATCTAAAACCGTATTATGCCCCACCATAATGGCGCGCTTGCACTGGTTTTGTTTTAGGCTTTTACGAATAAATGAAAACACTTCACCCAAAGCCTGCGCTTCTCCAATCGCCATGCGAAACGGGTGGTATGGATCGATACCGGTTATCTCCAGCGATTTTGGCTCCATGTTAGAGCCTTCAAACGGCACAATATGGCGACAAATTTGTTCGTCAATTTCAATAATGCCATTGTCATCTAATTTTAATGTGCAGGCGGCTACTTCGAGTAATGCATCTTTCTGTGCATTGAAGCCACCGGTTTCTACATCAATAACAACCGGCATAAAGCCTCTAAAGCGACGCGACATGGAGGTAGGTTTATCTGTATCTATACTCATTCGGGGGTGATTCTTTTAGTCAGCTGTAATATATTTTGATTATGAAAAAAATCAAATTATGGGGTGTCCTCACTCTGCTGCTGGTTAGCTATTTTCAAATTAGCATTGCGGAGTCAGATGTTAAGCCGAGCATTCTACACCCCAAAGGCCTGTTATGGAAAATTGAAAAGCCCGGAAGTTCACCAAGTTTTCTTTACGGCACCATGCATGTGAGTGATTCGCAGGTTATAAATCTGTCTGCACCGGTTGAGCAGGCGTTTATACAGGCGAATCATTTTGTGATGGAGGTGCTAATGAATTCTGAGGCAAGTGGCTATATTGCACAGGTGAGTTTTTTTAATGACGGTCGTACGTTAAAAGCGCTAATGGCAGATGCAGATTATCAGCGCTTGGCAGCATTGCTTAATAAGCGAATTTTTATTGCGGAAGATGTTATTAATAACATGAAGCCTTGGGCGGTGTTAATGTTATTAATGCTGCCAGTGGATCAACAGACATCAACTGATGCCGCATTGGATATGCTTTTATATCAACGAGCGAGTCGGCGAAAAATACAGGTTACTGGGCTGGAAACGGTGCAAGAGCAAATTAATATTTTTGATTCGATGAGCATAGAGGATCAGTTAATATTATTAAGTCGTGCGATTAAAGATATTGAAATTACGGATGCATTATTTCCAAAAATGTTAAAAGCCTATGTAGAACGAGATTTGGCGCAGTTGATGAATATTCAAAATGCATTTATGGATGAAGATTCTGAAATTGATGAGCGCTTTATGTATCAGTTATTAGATGAGCGCAATGTGCGCATGGCAAAACGTATGTTGCCAATTTTAAAACAGGGTAATGCGTTTATTGCGATAGGCGCTTTGCATTTACCTGCTACTGGGGGCGTGTTGGATTTGCTTGAAAAGGCGGGCTATAAAGTGACGCCGATTTATTAATAGAGACCTTTGCACGATAGAATCACAAGTAAAAATGGCTAAAATTTCACTGCTTTTCGTTAGAAAACTTGTCAATATCTAGATATTAACTGCGTTTCCTGCCTCAATCAGTAAAATTTTAGCGCATTTTTCTTTTGCGCCTCTATCGTGCAAAGGTCTCTAATATGCAATTTAAAATGAATGCGATTGTAGGTGCGAATTTATTTGCACATATCATTGCATGAAATAATGCGCAGATGATAATGCGAATAAAGTTATGCTTGTGTTAAATAATACGAGCAAGTGAAAAAGATTATATTAATTGCCAGCTTTCAGTTTCCCCCGCATGCAAAGGAATGATTTCTTCATCTAAAAATGCATAACTCTGCGGCACTATCCAATCTTTTTTCTGTAGCGTAATCGTTTGTGTGTTGTGCTCAACACCATAAAAATCGGCCCCAAAAAAACTCGCAAAGCCTTCTAATTTATCCATCGCATTATTGGCATCAAATGCCCGCGCATATAGTTCAATCGCCAGCGGTGCAGAAAAAATACCCGCACAGCCACAGGCCGCCTCTTTTTTGTTTTGCGCATGGGGGGCGCTATCTGTGCCCAGAAAAAATTTCGGGCTGCCGGAAATTGCCGCAGCGTTTAGGGCGAGGCGATGCTCTTCGCGCTTTAAGACCGGCAAGCAATAATAATGCGGGCGAATGCCGCCTTTAAAAATAGCGTTGCGGTTATACAGTAAATGTTGAGGGGTGATGGTGGCAGCGGTGTATTTGTCCTCTGCCATCACATAATCCACCGCATCTTTGGTGGTGATGTGTTCAAAAACAATTTTAAGTTCGGAGAAATCTTTGCGGGTGGGGGTTAAAACCTGCTCGATAAATAATTTTTCCCGATCAAAAATATCCACGTCTGGGTCGGTGACTTCACCGTGCACCAGCAATAGCATATTGTTTTCTTGTAGTGCTTCGAGAGCTTTATAACATTTTCGGATATTGGTTACGCCTGCGTCCGAGTTTGTTGTGGCGCCTGCAGGGTAAAGCTTAACTGCCACAACATGGCCACTTTGTTTGGCTTTTTTTATTTCAGCAGCGCTTGTGTTATCGGTTAAATAAAGTGTCATTAATGGATTGAAATTATACTCTGGCAGGCAGGCAGCTAAAATGCGCTCACGATAAGCCAGTGCCTGTTCAGTGGTAGTGCTGGGCGGCGTTAAGTTAGGCATAATAATCGCACGGCCAAATTGGCGCGCACTAAATGGCACGGTGTATTGCAGGGCTTCGCCATCGCGAACATGTAAATGCCAGTCATCTGGGCGGCGTATAGTAATTTTCATAAAGTTAAGAACGTTTGCTGAGTTAAGGTTATAATTATCGGCCATTAATCAGGTGTTGCCAATTTAAATATGAATAGTTTTTTGCAGTTGTTATTTAGAATTTTGCTTTTGAATAAAGGGCCTCAAGATTTTCCGCACTCTACGCTATTTATGCAGCTATGTATTGCGGTGTATTTTATCTCTGGCTTGCCCTCAATTATGATGAGAGTGGGTTTTGAAAAAGCCGTGTTAGCCATGCTGCTTGATATCGCCGTGCTAATGGTATTTGTTTATTTTTGTTTGCAAGCTTTTTCTAAATCTGAGCGATATGTGCAAAGCATTACGGCGCTAATGTCGGTGGGCATTTTTTTTCAGATTGTTATGTTTCCACTATTAAGCCAAATTGGTGCAGAGACTAAGCCCGGTGAAACCGTGTTGAGTTTGATTTTGGTTTTTGCAATTTGGATGTTTTCTGTTTTTACGTATATTTTTAAAGAATCTTTTTCAATACGCTTACCCGCCGCCATTGTATTAATGATTTGTTATGGGTTTATCAGCCAGCTATTGAGTGTTTTTCTTTTTCCTGAAATTAACAGCCAATAAACGTTTAAATGGAGTAGGGTTTGCATATTCATATTCTAGGTATTTGTGGAACCTTTATGGGCGGAGTGGCGGTGTTGGCACGGCAAGCAGGCCATAAAGTCACCGGCTCGGATGCCAATGTTTACCCACCGATGAGCACCCAGTTAGAAGCACAGGGTATCGATTTGATGCAGGGATTTAAAGCCGAGCATTTAGTTGAGCAAGATCAAGTAGTGGTGGGTAATGTGATGTCGCGGGGCAATGCAGCGATTGAGCATCTGTTAAATAAAAATATTAATTACACCTCCGGCCCGCAGTGGTTGGCCGAAAATGTGTTAAAAGATAAATGGGTGTTAGCGGTGGCTGGCACCCACGGTAAAACCACAACCAGCTCAATTCTCGCTTGGATTTTAGAATACGCTGGTTTGCAGCCGAGTTTTTTGATTGGCGGCGTGCCGGCAAATTTTGGTATTTCGGCACGCCTCGGTGAAGGCTCTTTTTTTGTGGTTGAAGCCGACGAATACGACACCGCCTTTTTTGATAAGCGTTCTAAGTTTGTACACTATCATCCGCGCACAGCTATTATAAATAATCTTGAGTTTGATCACGCCGATATTTTTGAAGATTTAAATGCGATTAAAAAACAATTTCATCATTTGGTGCGCACTGTGCCGAGTGAAGGTTTAATTGTGCACAATGCAGATGATGAAAATGTACAGGACGTTTTGCAAAAAGGTTGCTGGAGTGAGCGCGCCGGTTTTGCTAATAATAATGAAAATAGTCAATGGAAAATTTCAAATGTTTCCGCCGATGGACGCAACTTTGATGTGTTTTTTAAAAACGAAAAACAGGGCACAGTAAAGGGCAATTTACTTGGGCCGCATAACCGTATGAATGCACTCGCAGCAATTATCGCAGCACAACATGTAGGTGTGCCGGTGGCGCAATCAATTGATGCACTAAAAGAATTTAAAGGTATTAAGCGGCGTATGGAAGTGGTGGGCGAAGTGAATGATAAAGTCATTTACGATGACTTTGCTCATCATCCCACCGCCATCTCTGAAACCCTACAAGGTTTAAGAGATGCGGTGGGCACGGCAAAAATATGGGCAGTGCTAGAGCCGCGCTCCAATACCATGCGCATGGGTGTGCATAAACAACAGTTAGCGCCTGCGCTGGCATTGGCCGATGAAGTGATTTTATTTCAACCTGCGGATGTAGATTGGGATATACAGTCGGTGGTGAATGAGGTGAGTCAGCCTGCAAAATTAATGCGTTCAATTGATGATATTGTTAATGTACTGGCAGAGCAAACTCAGCCGGGCGATCATATATTGGTAATGAGTAATGGTGCGTTTGGTGGCGTGCACCGTAAAATACTGGATGTGCTTTGACTTTTTTTAAAAGTATTTTTCCGCAAATAAACGCAAATGATGCAAATGTTTTTATTGTTATTTGTTTGCCGAAAAGGTATTCAATAAATTAAAACTAATCTCTTAATAGAAATTATAATTTTTATTCCTTAATTAATTTGCGTGGATCCGCGTTTATTTGCGGAAAAATGCTGTTTGTCATAAAGGCAATGCCATGAGTTCAAATAACAAAACAATTATTCTCGCCATCAGCGGCGCATCGGGCGTGCAATATGGTATCCGCTTATTAGAGCAGCTTCTAACTCACGAACATAAAGTTTATTTATTGGTAACCCGCGCAGCGCATGTAGTGATTAGCATGGAAACAGAGTTATCGTGGCCTTCAAATAGTCATGAGCTGCACGACCAATTATGTAAACGATACGGGGTTGATGAACAGCAATTAAAAGTCTGTGGCGAAATGGAGTGGGCATCGCCGATTGCCAGTGGGTCGTCTGATGTTGATGCAATGGTGGTATGCCCGTGTTCCATGGGCACCTTATCATCTATTGCTGTAGGGGCGAGCGCAAACCTGCTGGAGCGCGCAGCTGATGTTATGTTGAAAGAACGTAAAAAACTGATTATGGTGCCACGCGAAACGCCCTTTTCCGATATTCATTTAGAGAATATGCTAAAGCTTTCTCGAATGGACGCAGTCATATTACCGGCGAATCCCGGTTTTTATAATCATCCACAAACCGTTGAGGATATTGTGGATTTTATGGTGGCACGTATACTCGACCACTTGGGTATAAAGCAAGTGCTTCAGCCCAAATGGGGGGAGTGACGTACGGGCTTTTTGAAATGCTAAATAACGGTTTTAAAAAATGAGGTTTATTTTAAACTTACATTTGGGCGCTATAAAGCCTGACAAAAAATCTGTTACATAATTCAGTTTAGGGTTGCTGAAACAAAAAAAGACAGGCGATTAACCTGTCTTTTTAAATTATGATTCAGCGCTGCCTGCACCTTCATTACTTACGTCTTCAGCTTGTAAGCCTTTTTGACTATCAATCAGATTGAATTCAACCTTTTGACCATCTTTCAGGGTTCTGAATCCATCACCTCGAATTGCTCGAAAGTGAACGAACACATCATCACCCGTATCACGCTCAATAAAACCATATCCTTTTGAATTGTTAAACCACTTAACAGTTCCAGTTTCACGATCAGACATTTACTTATACCTTTTCAGTCATCATTTTTTATTTGTTATACGCTTCCATCGCATACCAAAGACACAACGTCACGAGGCAATGGCAACATCCTCTGCCTGTAGCCCCTTATCACCTTCGGTGATATCAAATTCAACGCGTTGCCCTTCAAACAGGGTTTTATGGCCTTGGCCACGAATTGAACGGAAATGGACAAAGACATCATCGCCCGCATCGCGGGTAATGAAACCGAAGCCCTTGCTCGTATTAAACCACTTAACCGTACCCGATTCACGCGAATTGTCCGTGTTTTCGGATTTCTGCACGGTTTTTTGTGAACTACTTCTACTTTTATTGGGAGCGGCTAAAGCGGTAATTAAACTAGATATAAATATCAATGCGGCAATGATCAGTAGGCCGGTTATGGTGGATAGGTTTGCTGAGGTTAAAAGTTGTTTAGATATAGCGGTTGCGATGGCAGTTGTTAATAAGCTGATGGTAATAATACGGAGTAACGCGTTGTTCATATATAAAGGTTCCTAAGATTAAAAGTTGTCAATTAAAAAGCATAAAAATAACAATCCATGTAGACGGGTTTAATGGTAACTATTTGGTTAATTTGGCCATTAACGCTTCAATAGAAGTTTGTGGTGGCAACTGTAAATGAAACTTCTGAGTTTGTAAATTAGCGATGACTTGTAAAGGGTCTTCTTTGACTAGTTTAGTGTTTTTATTTAACTCTAATGTGAGTGCAAATGTGAGCTCCCCAAGGGATTTTTTAATGCTTTTATCAATGCAGTCAAAATCATTTTCTTCGGCAAGATAAATATACATATCGGGTTTTGCGCCACAGCGATAAATAAAACAGTTAGCCGACATTATAGTTTGCCCAATACTTTATCTGCCGCAGCAATAGTGGCTTGAATGTCTGCATTGCTGTGTTGGCTGCTCACAAATCCTGCTTCGTATGCCGAAGGCGCTAAATAAATACCTTGTTCTAACATGCCGTGAAAGAATTTTTGAAAACGCTCAACGTCACATTGAGTGGCTTGTTCAAAATTACTGATTTTTTTCGTATCGGTAAAAAACAGCCCAAACATGCCACCCACTATATTGTATGTCATGGGGATGTTATGGCTGGCAGCTTTTTGCATAATGCCGTCGACCAATGTTTTTACCTTGGCGTTTAGGTCACTGAAAAAATTATCCGCAGAAATTAATTCCAGCGTTTTAAGGCCCGCGGCCATCGCAATAGGGTTGCCGGATAATGTACCCGCCTGATAAACGGGGCCGGTAGGGGCAATGTATTCCATAATGTCTTTGCGGCCACCAAATGCGCCCACCGGCATGCCGCCGCCAACTACTTTGCCTAAGGTGGTTAAATCGGGTTTGATATTGTAAATCGATTGTGCGCCACCTAATGCGGTGCGAAAGCCGGTCATCACTTCATCAAAAATTAATACGCTGCCGTATTCGTTGCAAATGTCGCGCAAGCCCTCTAAAAAACCTGCCACGGGTGGAATGCAATTCATATTGCCCGCCACCGGCTCGACAATAATGCAGGCTATTTTATCGCCGGCATCTTTAAATGCCTCACGTACCTGCTCAATATTATTAAAAGACAGGGTAATGGTGTGTTCGGCTAAGCAGGCAGGAACGCCCGGTGAGCTAGGTACGCCAAGAGTTAGGGCGCCAGAGCCAGCTTTCACTAATAATGAGTCGGAATGGCCGTGATAACAGCCTTCGAATTTAACAATGCTATCGCGACCGGTAAAGCCGCGAGCCAAACGTATTGCGCTCATGGTGGCTTCGGTGCCGGAACTCACCATGCGCACCGATTCAATCGAGGGCACGAGCTGGCAAATTTTTTCTGCCATTCTCGTTTCAATGGCGGTGGGCGCGCCAAAGCTCAGGCCTTTTTCTGCGCTGGCTTTAACGGTGTTAATGACTTCTGGATGTGCATGTCCCAAAATCATCGGCCCCCACGATCCCACATAATCAATATAACGCTTGTCGTTGACATCCCAAATATAAGCTCCATTGGCGCGGTCAATAAACACCGGGTCGCCACCCACGCCTTTAAACGCCCTTACAGGGGAGTTTACACCGCCGGGAATAACGGATTGTGCTTGGTTAAACAAATCAGCCTGAGTTTTGTTCTGGGACATATTGTGATTCCTAAATACGGAGTTTTACAAGGCGGGCTATTTTACATTAAAACGTACTTATATGGGATAGCTAAAATGCTTACTGACAGTAGGCTGTCAGTAAGGGGTAGGTAAAGTGGCATTTCACAAAACAAATGAAAAGGATAAATGAGATGACATTAAAAAATGCAATTAACTGGTTTGAAATTCCGGTGGATGATTATGAGCGAGCCATCGCATTTTATGAAAATATTATGCAATGCGAATTAAAGCGCGAAGTAATGGATTGCTGTGATATGGCGGTTTTCCCCGCCGATGAAATTGCGGTGGGTGGGGCATTAGTTAAAGCTGATTTTTTAAAACCCAGAGATGCTGGCTGTGTGATTTATTTAAATGTGGAAGGTATGATAGATGGGGTTTTGCAACGCGCCCAAGAACAGGCTGCGGAAATTTTATTTCCTAAAACCCACATCGGCGAAGCGGGGTATATTGCACACATTGCCGACAGCGAAGGTAATAGAATAGGCTTGCATTCCATGGTGAGTTAGTTCGATAAATAAACAGGAAATAATATGCGGCGCGCGGACAGGCTCTTTCAAATTGTGCAATTACTCAGAACTCACAAAAGCATTACCGCTCAACAAATGGCACAGCGGTTAGCGGTTTCTGAGCGCACCATTTATCGAGACATGCAGGATTTGTCGCTGTCATCCGTGCCAATTATTTCTGCAACCGGCGTGGGCTATTCGATCGACCCATCTTATAGCTTGCCGCCCATTACCTTTAATGAAGATGAATTAGAAGCCTTGCTGTTGGGTGCGCGCATGGTGCAGTCGTGGAGTGACCGAAAAATGGCTGCAGAAGCGGCGCGAGTAATTGAAAAAATTGAATGCATTTTGCCAGATAATTTAAAGCAGTCGTTGCAAAGCCAAGAAATACTGGTGCCGGCATTTCATGTTTTTAGCGATGTCGCCGAGCTATTACCCGGCCTGCGACAGGCCATAAAAAAACAACATAAAATACAGCTGCAATATAAACGCGCAGATGGGCAGGCATCTAATCGAACAATTTGGCCACTGGGTTTATTTTTTTGGGGTAAAGTTTGGACCTTGGTTGCTTGGTGTGAAAAACGCAATGCGTATCGACAATTTAGAATTGACCGGATAGAACAGTATGAAGTTGACGATAATGTTTTTGAAACCAATGAGCAGCAAACATTAAATTATTATTTACTACAGGTGTGCAATGATGACAGCAAAGACGCGATGTGAGTGGGTGGGTGATAACGAGTTATATATACAATATCACGATGAAGAATGGGGTGTGCCAAGTTATGATGACCAGCATCTGTTTGAAATGTTAATTTTAGAAGGCGCACAGGCGGGTTTAAACTGGATAACCATTTTAAAAAAACGTGAGGGTTATAGAAAGGCATTTAATAATTTTGATGCGCTTAAAATATCGCGTTACACCCAGAAAAAAATAGATAAGCTTTTACAAAATCCAGACATTGTGAGAAATAAATTAAAAGTTAACTCTACCGTGACCAATGCTAAAATTTTTTTAGAAATACAAAAAGAGCACGGTAGTTTTGCAGAATATATTTGGCAATTTGTTGGTGGCAAGCCAATAAAAAATAAATGGAAAAAGTTATCGCAAGTGCCAGCTACCACAAAAGTTTCAGATGAAATGAGTAAGGCATTAAAAAAACGTGGTTTTAAATTTGTTGGCTCAACCATTTGTTACGCTTATATGCAAGCGGTTGGCATGGTGAATGATCACACCTTAGATTGTGCTTGTTATAAAAAGTGCGCTAAGTAAATAGTCGACAGGCCGATGATATTGCGGCACTGGTTGGCTCGCAAAAAATATCACTAATTACCGCGTACATATCAGTGCCGGCCTGCACGAGTGGTGAATAATTTTGATGAGTAATACCTCCAATGCAACATAATGGTGTGTTAAATTTTTTCTTATATTCAGATATCAATTGAATGTTAGCCTGTGCCGCAGTGGGTTTAATCGATGAGTCAAAAAAACGCCCGAAGGCAATATAGTCTGCGCCATTTGCCACCGCATTTTTTGCGAGTGAGAGTTGGTTGTAGCAACTAATGCCAATTATTTTGTTATCGCCTAATTGCTTGCGAGCTACGTTTAAATCTACATCATGCTTACCAATGTGGACACCATCGGCATCAACTTGTTGAGCAAGATTAATATCGTCATTAATAATAAAAATGACAGCGTGTTGGTCGCAGAGTTTTTTTAATGCCGATGCTTGGCGTTGTCTTTTTTGAATGTTGGTGCTTTTATCGCGATATTGTAAAACAGAAATACCGGATGAAATGGCCGCCTCAGCTAATCTAATAAAATGCGCTTCAGGCATTAATGTTTCATTAGTAATGGCGTAAAGGCCAGATAATTTTTTCATATATTACGGTTTGGAATAAGCTGGCCGCCACCCAAAGCATTGGCTTTTTGTAATGAGCGGTAAGTGAAATCTAGGGCATTTTGGCAGGCGTTGATAGGGTCTACCTTTTGTGCAGTGAGGGCAGCTAAACTGGCGGCAAGAGTGCAGCCAGAACCGTGGTATTCATGTTTAAGTCGTTTGTATGTGTAAAGTTTTTGAACTTCAGTTTGTTGGTAAAGCTTGTGAATAACGTCAGTGTTACTGGAGTGGGTGCCGGTTAATAAAACATATTTGGCCCCCATTTTATTTAATAACTTAGCGGCAGCTTCCGGATTTTTTTTTGAGTTAGTTAGTTGTAATGCTTCGGGAATATTCGGTGTCATAATGTGAGTATGAGGAATAATGAGTGTATTAATAGCATCAATTAAATTATTTTTAACTAATGATGTGCCGCCGCCTGCAATTAATACAGGATCTAATATAACCGGTATATTGCTGTACTGCATGAACAAAGTGTAAATAGCTTCGGCGGTTTCTCCTGTGCCAAGCATGCCAATTTTTATAGCGCTAACGTTCATGTCTTTTAGCACAGTGCGAGCTTGCTTAAGAATTATTGAAGCATCAATAGGCTGAAAGCTAGTCACGTTTTGAGTGTTTTGAACGGTAGTGGCGGTGATAATAGGTGCGGTGTGACAGCCATGTGTAGCAATTGATTCTATGTCTGCTTGTATGCCGGCACCACCGGTGGGGTCTAATCCAGAAAAACAGAGTACGACAGGTGGTTTGGTTTTTTTCATTACTTATTTTGAGTGTAGTTTTTTTATGCTTTCTTCAATTAAGAAAGCCCGCAATTAATTGCTAATGTTTTAAAGTTTAAAGTTATTTTAATTTTATTTTGGGGTGGCTGTCAAAAAATAGTGAAATTTTTATTGCGTGGTTTAACAAACTTTGCGGGCACACTTTGCTAAGTCAATTACACGAGCGCGTATAAATTGGTTGCCTAGGGTATCGGGGGATAATTTTAAATAGGCGCTGTAATCTGCCAATGCTGGAATATGGCATTCTTGTTGGTCGTAAATGGCGGCGCGGGCTTTCAGTGCGTCAGGTTGGTCAGAGTCCATTTCTACCATTATATCTGCAAGGGGTAATGCCTTTAACCACTTTTCACTTTGCATATACAAGTTACGTAAATTACGCATTATGCGTAGAACAATGTCTTTATTGCTGCTGCTGGCGAGCACCCCCTGTGCGGAAGATTTATTGAGTTTTGTGCCGTAGTATTCGTGCAATCGATCTTCTATGTCATCTTCGTTTAGCGAAATGCCGCCGTAGTATGGGTCGAGCACAATAGCACCATCACTGATTTCTAGTTTAACTAAAAAGTGCCCTGGAAATGAGATGCCACTTAAGGGTAAGCCAAGTGCGTGACCTAGCTCGATATATAAAATAGAGAGGCTAATGGGAATGCCTAACTTACGCTCCATTACATCATTTAAAAAACTGTTGCGAGGGTCATAATAAGCGGAGGTGTTGCCCTCGTAGCCTTTCTCAACAAAAAGCACATAGTTTAATTGTTGTAAAATTTCGGCGGCATTGGCGGTAGCAGGAAGGCTCTTATTTATTTCTTCGGCTAGATTATTTATTTTTAATAAATAATCTTTTATGTTGAGTTCTGGGTATTCGAGTTTGGCAATCATCAAAGCCGCCTGTGCCAAACTAATATCACCATCTGGTTGGTTTAGTAATTGGGTAAAGGCTTTTTTGTGTGTGTCTGATGTATTCATTTTATGTGTTTTGTTTATATCTCATTCGAGTGCCATGCTCAAGTGAGAGTAAAATTTCATTGGCATCAAGGGCGGTGGGAAAGAAGGTTCCTGAAATTTGAGCGCCGTGTATGCTAGCACCTTCGAGGCGGGTATTGGAAAAATCGATGCCGCGTAAGTTGCTCATTCTAAAATAACAATGGCTTAAGTCTAGCCCGTCTGCATTTATGCCGGTTAAATCTACACTGCGAAAATCGGCGCAGGTGAGGTCGCTATTTTCGCCATTGGCTCGGCGGGCATTGAAATCATCCACTTTACCTTCCCGCAATAAACGGTAAAGTTCATCATCTTTAATTTGGGGTCTGTTGCTCGACATAATTCATTCCATATTGGGTAACTAGCTTTAAGTATAGCAGCCGATTACAAAGCTTGTTATTACTGAGACAGAAATAAAGAATATTTAAATAATTTTATTTTTTGTAGGTGCGAATGAATTTGCACCTATCTGTTTTTAAATGCTATCTTTTTCAACTGGCTTGTTAGTAAGCCAATGGTATTGGGCAGTTTTTATTCATATTGTTGTAAAAGGTTGGCCCTGTATGGTAGCAACCAGTGTGCGAGATGAGGCATGATCTCGATGTTCACATAAATAAATGCCTTGCCATATTCCCATGTTTAATGCGCCGTTGCTAATGGGAATAGTTAGGCTGCTGCCCAGAATACAATTTTTTATGTGGGCGGGCATATCGTCTTTGCCCTCATCATTATGATGGTAGTAAGGCGCTAATTCTGGCACGAAATGATTGAAGTGTTGCTCAAGGTCGTGGCGCACATCGGGGTCTGCATTTTCATTAATCGATAAAGAGGCTGAAGTGTGTTTAATAAAAAGTTGCAGTTGTCCAATGTGAAAGTTTTTAATATTGGGTAATAAATTTATTACTTCACGGGTAACTAAATGGAAACCTCGGGTTTTTGCTGCAAGCTTGAATTCTTCCTGTAACCACATAATTTTTATTCGTGTTATGTTTAAAAAAAAATCAAACAGCCGCGTGTATTTTTTTCAGCAAATCAAGGTTAATAAAGCTTGCGCCGTGATTATTCCCGCTAAGGGTTTTAAATCCTTTATTCGGTTCGCCCATTTCATTAAGCACTAATGCTGCACCACTAAAATCGTGATTTTTTGTGTAGTCGTTAATGGTAATAATAGTTTTAAGATCAGCGCCCAATGATGATTTAATGCCATTCTCAGAATCTTCAAATGCTAGGCAATCTGTGGGCTTTAATTTAAGTTTTTCTAATGCCCAAATATAAATATCTGCTGCGGGTTTTTTGGCTGGCACAATATCACCAGCGGCAATAACTTCAAACCAGTCAGATGATTTTTCGGCTAAAGCGTGTTCGAGTAAAGCAGTTACATTTTCTGGTGTGGTGGTTGTGGAAATGGCGATGCGCATATTGTTTTCGCGGGCCTCGTGAATTAATCGTTTGACCCCTGGGCGTAATGGAATTGCGCCGGTTGAAAGTAACTCGGTGTAATGTACGGTTTTTGATGCGTGCAGTTCTTTAATCATTAACGGCGTTTTATCATCTGTTGGGAAGTCGGTATTAAATTTTTGCAAATAATAAGCCATACGTTCTTTGCCGCCGGTAACGGCTAACAGTTTGCCATAAAGTTCTACTGACCAGTGCCAATCAAGCCCCGCTTGTTTAAATGCTTGGTTGAATGCCACTCGGTGACCATCACGCTCTGTATCGGCTAGTGTGCCGTCGACATCGAATATTAAAGCTTGAAGAGAAGACATAAAATTACCTGAAAATTGAGTTAATAAAAATTGCGTGAATTGTAGAGGATGCGTGAAATAATTAATAGCTATTAATGTTACGGTTTTTTTTGGTTAATGCATTTTTTCGAGTGTTGTTAGTTAATGCGTTTAAAGTGCAATGTGTTTGGTGCTAAGTGATGAAGGCTTGTGAGGATTTCCCAATTGTTTTTTTATCTGATTTAAGACTGCTTCAGAGCTGGCGCGATAAGCCGTCAGTTTGCCGCCAATTAATGTAATTAATGCGGGTGAGGTTGAATTGTTTACCATTAGGCTTTCTCTGGATTTGTTAAATACAGATTGATCGCTAATTGGCAATACCCTTAAGCCCGCAAAAGATTCAATAATATCGGCTCGTTGTATTGCGCAATTAAAATTTAAATTGTACGTATTAATTAAATAATTTATTTCATTTTCTGTTGGGCGAATATCATCGGCATTTCCACTAAATAATTTTTCAGTGGTGCCAATTAAAGTGCTATTGTTTTTCCACGGCATAACAAAAACAGCCCGTTTGTCGGGGGCTTCAATATAGTAAATGCCGCAATTAATGGGTTGTTTAATAATGATATGGGTGCCGGCAATAAGCTCTAACGATGGAATAGTTAGTGTTGGCAATATTTTTGTTTGGGTTTCTGAAACCCAAGGGCCGGTGCAATTTACAATGCACTTGCAAGTGATCGTCTTTAAAACGTTATTTTTTTTATAAATTAGTTGGTGGGTATTTTCATGAGGGAAAGATTTTATAAATCCCGCATTGTAAATAATTTTTGCACCTAGATTTATTGCAGAATGAATGACGGCTTGAGTGAGTTTTTTATCGTCTGTTTGAGCATCGTAATATTTAAATACGGTTGTTAAATTTTTTAAATTAAGTTTATCAAGCTTGTGCCAATGTGTTTTTTTTACAATTGTAAAAGGCTTTAAACTAAATATAGAATAGATGATTAAGCCTATCCAAATTAACCAGGCCGGACGAGTGCTGTGAGCATAAACAGGAATATAAAATGGGATAAGCTTAACTAAGTGCGGCGCATTTTTTATTAAGGTTTTTCGTTCGGCTAAACATTCTCTAACCAGTTTAAATTGGCCGCTTTCTAAATAACGCAGGCCACCGTGAATTAATTTGCTAGATTTGCTGGAGGTTCCCATGCCTGCATCAGAAAATTTTTCAAGTACCAGTGTTTTATAGCCATAAGCAGCGGCGGCTTGGGCAACTCCCGCACCTTGAATACCCGCGCCAATAACGACAATGTCGTAGTCTGTTTTTTCTGCCATGAAATTTATGTGTATTTAATATCAATAATATTGCTTAATTATAAGATAAGTTTAACGCCAATATGGGGTGCTCTAACATGCGGCTTACATCGCGGGTTTCAATTAGTGGGATATTATGGCTGGCATAATGTAAAGCCAACTCTGGGTCGGTAATGTCATACACCATCCAGTGCCAGTTGCCCGGCCAAGGGTCAGTATTTTTTGGAATTTTTCGGTGATTAGCAATTAAATAATCCGGCATTAATTTTTTTGCAATTTCATGGTTTGCGTTATCGTAATTATGCAGTACCCAACCGGTTAAAAAGTCACTATTATTTTTAGTGTATTCAATGGCGCTTTTATCGTAAGAAATAATGACGCATTGCGAATGTACAATATCCAGTGTTTTTAATAGCATGGGCATAATTTCATCGGTGCCATATTGCTGTAAAGTTTCTTCTTTTATTTCAACAAAGGCAGTGGCATAGGGATGCTTTTGTAATAACTGAACCGCATCACTTAATAGTGGAATGTGTTGATTAAAAAAAGCTAACGAAAATCGCTCGGGTTCGTGGGCGCGAATGTGTTTGATTTCATCGTAAGTCATTTCAAAAATATTGCCCTTGATGCCCGTGGTGCGCAGAAGTTCTGTATCATGGATAACCACTAACTGGCCATCTGCCGTGCATTGCACATCAAACTCTATATATGTAGCGCCGCTGAGCAAAGCTGACTCTAGCGATACCAGTGTATTTTCTGGGTATCTTTCCATTAGGCCGCGGTGCGCAACAAGATAAGGTATCGCCATGATTCACTCAAAAAATTAAATAATGATAATGTGAGTTTAGTCGCTCAGGCAGCGCTTGTTTAATTCTCCGACAAACTGTTGGTAGCGTTGCTGAATTTTTAGGCCTTGCTGATGTGTATTGGAGGGCAAAAATATTTTAGAAACGCCTAGCGGTTTCCAGTTTAAGTGATTGTTTTTTAATAATTGATTCGCTAGCCATGCGCAACCTCGGGCACTGCTTTCGGTGGCGTTAAAGCGGGTGATTTTTATGTGTGATAAATCGGCTAATTTTTGACATAGATCATCCAGCTGAGATAAGCCGCCACTAATAAAAATATTTTCAGGAGGCGTATTAAGTTGTTCAATGTTTTTAACAATTAAAAAAACAATGCTCTCAATTATTGCGCTGTAACAGTGAGCTTGATCGATTTGAGTTTGGGGTAAAAATTTCGCGTCGCCCGCATCACTGCACCACCAAGGTGAGCCTAATCCGGCGATGGTATTGATAAAAATAGGGGGCTGTTTAACTTGCTTTAACCAGCTTGGCAGTTGAGAAAAAATATCGCTGTTTAAATTATTGCGGGCATCATTTTGTTGTTGCCAGCTTATTGCCGCACCCGCACCGTTAACGGTGCCTTCATGAACGAAGTGGCAGCTATTTTCGCAACTGCTACTTAGAGTTTTTAATAGTGTAGGTAAAAACTCATGGTTGCTGGCGGGCGCTAACATAAATGCGCCGGTGCCAATATTAACCAATGCATGATTACGGTGTAATTCAGGAAACGCATGTAAAGCCGCATTTTGATCGCCCACAACGGCTGTGACTGGAATATTATTAAAAGAAAGATGGCCGTAGTGATGAATAACGGGGGTGCAAGCCGGTAAAAATTGCGGATTAATTTGAAAGAGTTGTAACAATGTATCAGACCAGTTGAGCTGGTGAATATCAAAAAGCTGGCTGCGTTGCGCATTGCTGTGATCAATGAGATAGGGTTTTTCAGTTAATAAATGAAACAGTAAATAGCTTGCCAAGGGGGCAATGTTTAGCAGTTTGTCTTTTGCGGCCTGTTGTACTGCAGTATTGTTATGCAGCAGCCAATGCATTTTGCTGGCAGAATAATGTGCTGACAGGGGCAGACCAGAAATGTCTCGAATGCTATTTTCGTGTGCTTGCAGTGTGTCTATTAATGTTTGCGCCCGCGTATCGCGCCAGCTAATAATCGGGGATAACGCTTTGCCAGTGGTTTTATGCCACGCCACGATGCTTGAGCGTTGCGTGCATAATCCGCATTGTCGAATATTGTGTTGTAAATGATGTGGCAGGGCACTGAATAATTTGTGAATAGATTGTAAAATTTCATCCGCATTCTGCTCATAATTTATGTGTTTTGATTCATTAAAATGCGTTGAAAATGAAGAGCTTGTGACGGTTTGAGATGCTAGGTAAATCTGCTCACCGGTTTCGGTAAATAAGGCAATACGGCTGGCATGAGTGCCTTGGTCAATAACCAGAGTTAAATCAGAGTGATGGGCAGTTTTCAGTGACATAGTTTATATTTAGTCTATTGGGATAAAAAAGTAATATTTAAGAGACCTTTGCACCTCTATCGTGCAAAGGTCTCTAAGTATTGAGTAATGCAATTCGACCCAAATATAAGTTAATGTTAATATATAGAAAAATGAATGAGGTGTGCGTTTTTGTTAAGTCATCCCTCCTTCTCATTTCCCCCACTTAATTTATTTGGAGAATGCCCCGTGGCAACTGTTGAGCTAAACGAAGAAACATTAGAAAAAACCATCGTGGGTAATGATATTGTCATTATCGATTTTTGGGCACCTTGGTGTGGCCCCTGTAAATCTTTCGGGCCAATTTATGAGGACGTTTCCGAGAAGCATCCAGATATTGTGTTTGCCAAAGTGAATACCGAAGCTGAGCAAGCGATTGGCGCGCATTTTCAAATTCGCTCAATTCCGACATTGATGATTTTCCGTGAGCAGATCGTGTTGTTTTCTGAGGCGGGTATGTTGCCAGCCGCCGCGCTTGAGCAGCTTATCCAGCAAATAAAAGACTTAGATATGGATAAGGTGAAAGCCGATATCGCCGCCGATCAAGCGAAGGCTGAGCAAAAATAATATTTGTGATATTTGTTTTAACCGATTAAAAAGGCCGCATAAAAACTGTGCGGCCTTTTTAATTGCTGATTAATTAGCTTGGGCAATGGCATTGTGGGGTTTCCATTCGGCAATCCACGTTTCAACTTTGTTAAGTGATTGTAAAGAGAGGTTGCTTTGCAGATTTTGATAAAGTTGTTTGCGCTTAGTGTGTATTGCTTGAGCAAGCTGCATATTATTTTTTGAAGCCAAACTAAGCCATTTATAGGCCAGCAGATCATTTTTTTCGACACCCTTGCCACGCAAATACATATTGCCGAGCATGTGTTGAGCTGAGCTCCAGTTTTGCTCGGCTAGTGTTTTAAACAGGCTAGCGGCTTTTTCGGCTGATTTCTCAACGCCATTTCGACCTAATAAATGATTTAAGGCTTGTTGGTAGGTGTTTAGCGGGCTACTTTGTTCGCTGGATTGTTTCGCGATAACGAGCGTCTCTAATGTATTAATAGACGTTTCAGCAAGTGTGTTTGTTGATACAAGTAGCAGTAATAGGCAAAGGGTAGTCTTTGTGTTTAAGCACATCATGTTTGAATCCATTTACAATATATTTAAGTAGTTTGCCTCTCTCCTTATGCGTAAGTCGCTCAAAGTTGGCTTTGAGTCGCAGCTTCCATTTTATTTTTATCATTTTAAACCTTATGTGCAGAATTGAAGGTAGTTAAACAATTCAGTTCAGGTGATTGGCTTTCAATGCATAGAGTATTCCAGTTTTAATAAATACAGAGTAAACAGTTGCTTATAAAAACGGCCGTAAAAATTTTATGTGTAAGTGTAAAATATATCATCCAATATTAAGATTTTTTTATGATTGTTGTTTAAAAACAATGGCTTGTTGGTTATGCTTGTTGTGACGGATTAATTTACAATTTAGGTGACATGTAGCACATAAGTTATTTTATTTATAAAAAACAACAAGATGCAGGTAGATTAATTGTCGAGTAGATTTACAGTTTATCTCATAAGTGGGTGATTAAGGTCTATTTTGATATATTTTCTTAACCACCCAGTTTTTACACAATAAAGCAATATTATTTTAACTTTTTCAATAAGTTAGCGACATCTTTTTCCCATTGTTGTGAAAATAATTTACGCTGCTTATCTTTATTTAACTCAAGACTAATAAGGGCGTCATTGCGTTGATGTGTTTGTGCAATTTGGGTGTTGAGTTTATGTAGCTCAGCTTTTAATGATTTGAGCTGTTCTTGCGGGCTAAGCGGCTGCGCTATTTTTGTGTGCGCAGTGGCTTTCTTTTTAATACGTGGTTTTTTAGGAGTGGCCTTTTTAATCGATTTTTTCTTAGCAACAGGGGACGTTTTAGCTACGGCTTTTTGAGCTTTTGGTTTTTGAATGTTGGTTTTTGTCGGCGCAACTTTTTTAACTGAAGTTGATGTTGATTGAGGCGGTGCTATTTTAGCTGACGCTGATTTAGTGATGGGCTGCGCTGTATTTTCGGTGTTTGCACTTAGCGGTTTTTGTGTAACCGGTGAGGTTGCTGGTTTTTGTATTGGCGTGGGTTGGGTTTTTTTAGTGACTTGAGCTAAAGGTTTTTTAATCACCGATTTGCTGATTGTGGTTTGCAGGGTTGTTGCGGGGCGGGCACTTTTGAGCGCAGTAACCAAGCTGGAAAAAATATCATTTATTTCGCCCTTGCCCTCAACAACAGATAGCTTGCCCTGTTGGGTATAATATTCTACTACTGGCTGGGTTTGTGTTTCATAAACCCGCAAGCGACGGCCGATGGTTTCTTCGTTATCATCCGAGCGATGGTGTAGTCTGCCGCCACAGTTATTGCATTCTTCATCCATTGCGGGTGGGTTGGTAAAGGTGTTAAAGCCTTCGCCGCAGTCTTCGCAGGTTAAGCGACCGGTGAGGCGTTGCATAAGAATATCGAAATCAATATCGATTAAAATAGCTTTTTCAATGGGTTGAGATAGGCTAATGAGTAATGTATCTAATGCTTCGGCCTGTTCAGTATTGCGGGGGAAGCCGTCTAAAATAAAGCCATTTTGTGTATCGGTGCTGTTTAAGCGTTCGCGAATCATACCCAAAACCAAGTCATTTGGAACGAGTTGTCCAGCATCCATAATGGTTTTAGCTTGTCTGCCTAGCGGGGTTTGTGCTTCCACCGCCGTGCGCAATAAATCGCCGGTTGAAATTTGTGGAATGCCTAATTTTTCAACTAATAGTTTGGCCTGTGTGCCTTTACCGGAGCCGGGTGCGCCGAGTAGTACGAGTCTCATATCCTTTTTCTCCCCCCCATTTACGGGTTTTTTTTAAGGATTATTTTTGCTTGTAGCACCGGATTGTAATCAATGCGCAGAATATGTCGAGTATTCTCTGCTGCCGCTTCTTGATATAATCTTCGATTAAGTGAAAAAAGCTCACAGAGTTTGTAATTAATTAAGGTAAAAAAAGTATGATTCTTGATAATCTCCCGCTAGGGGAAGATGTGCCCCGTGATATTAATGTTGTGATTGAAATTCCTGCCCATGGCGCGCCGGTAAAGTATGAAGTTGAAAAAGACAGCGGCACGTTAATGGTGGATCGGTTTATGGGTACCGCCATGTTTTACCCCTGTAATTATGGCTTTATGCCCCATACGCTTTCTGATGATGGGGATGCGGTAGATGTATTGGTGGTAACGCCAGTGCCCATTATTTCTGGTTCTGTAATTCGCTGTCGCCCGATTGGCATGTTGAAAATGACGGATGAGGCGGGTGAAGATCATAAAGTATTAGCCGTGCCGGTGGGTAAACTGACTAAATTATATGATGACATACAATCCCCCAAAGATTTTCACGACGATACTATTAATCAAATTACTCACTTCTTTGAGCAATACAAAGCACTTGAATCGGGTAAATGGGTAAAAGTGGAAAGCTGGGTAAACGCAGATGAAGCGCATGTTGAAATTTTGGAAAGTATCGAGCGTTATAATCAATCATCTTAATAGGCACTGAGGTTTAATGGACGTTTTCAAAAGATGAATCAGTTAGACTGCATCAAACGCTAAATGCCACGTCGTACCCTAATTAAAAACCACACATTAGAGGCGCTGCTGTTTAAGCGGCGCGCTTTAGTGGCGGCGGTATTTATTGTGCTGATATTATGCGTATTATTGGCGCGGCTGGTTTATTTACAATTTTTTGAATTTAGTTACTTTGCGTCTTTGTCAGAAAATAATCGAGTGCGACTCACGCCATTAGTGCCCAATCGTGGCCTAATCTACGACCGCACGGGCACCGTGTTAGCGGAAAATCGCCCGTCTTATCAGTTAGAGCTTACTCCCGAACAAATAGACGATATGTCGGCTACCTTGTTGGCGCTGGGTGATATTGTGGTTTTAGACGAGGATGTTCTCAAACGCTTTAATCGGCTATTAAAACGCAGCCGCAAATTTGAAGGAATACCGCTGCGCACTAAATTATCCGAAGAAGAAGTGGCTCGCTTTGCAGTTAATCGGCATCGTTTTCCCGGTGTAGAAATTAAAGCACGCTTGGGACGTTTTTATCCCATGGGGCCAAGTATGGCGCATGTGGTGGGCTATGTTGGGCGAATTGATGAAAAGGAATTAAAGCGCATTGATGTGAGTAATTATAAGGGCACGACTCATATTGGCAAAACCGGTTTAGAGCGTTTTTATGAAGATCAGCTGCATGGTTTAGTGGGCTATAAAAACATTGAAGTGAATGTGCAAGGGCGAGAGCTGCGGGTGTTAAGTAAAATTCCACCGGTGCCGGGCAATAATCTGTGGCTAACTCTAGATGCTCGATTGCAGAAGGTGGCAGAAAAAGCATTGAAGGGGTATAACGGCTCGATCGTAGTAATGGATCCCCGCAATGGTGAAATTTTAGCGATGGTTAGCTTGCCTTCATTTGATCCTAACTTATTTGTACACGGCATTAGTCATAAAAATTATCGCCGACTAGCTGACTCCCTCGAGCGTCCTCTTTTTAACCGTTCTATTATGGGGCAATATCCGCCGGGCTCTATCGTTAAACCGTTTGTGGGCTTGGGGGGCTTAGAGGCTTTTTCGATTGGGCATAAAGAACAAATTAATTGCACAGGCCATTATTTGTTGCCGAACGAGGAGCGTAAGTATCGTGACTGGAAAAAAACCGGCCATGGCATGATGGATTTAAATGCATCAATCGAACAGTCTTGTGATGTTTATTATTATGAGCTGGCATATCGCATGGGCATAAATCGTATTTATGATTTCATGCACCAGTTTGGTTTTGGTGAAAAAACCGGTGTTGATTTGCTGGGTGAGCGCAGTGGTTTAATGCCCTCAAGAGAGTGGAAAAAGCGCGTTAAGCGTAAAATTTGGTTTCCCGGTGAAACGCTTATTACCGGTATTGGGCAAGGCTATATGCTAACCACACCATTGCAGTTGGCGAGTGCAACTTCTATATTGGCAATGCGCGGCGAGGTGCAGCAGCCGCATTTACTTTCTCAAATAGAAGAGCCGATAGTTGGGGAAAAAAAATTGATACACTGGGCTGAAGGTGAAAAAATTAAACTTAAGCGTAATGTTAATTGGCGTTTTGCAATTAAAGGTATGGTTAGTGTTGTGCACAGTGTAATGGGAACGGCCAGAAGCTCGGGTTATGGTTTGCCATTTAAAATGGCGGGCAAAACCGGCACCGCACAGGTGTTTGGTATTGCCCAGGATGAGGAATATGACGAGAAAACCATTGCTAAAAAACTGCGAGATCACGCTCTATTTGTAGCGTTTGCACCGTATAAAAACCCTGAAATTACAGTGGCCGTTGTTGTCGAAAATGGTAGCCACGGCAGTAGTGTGGCTGCACCCATGGCGCGTAAAGTGGTGGATGAATGGCTGCGCATTAATAAGCTTGATGCCAATAAAAAGAGTAGTGCAAAGTGAGCGGTATTCAGGATAAACATTATTACCCCAGCTTCAGCCTGCGCGTAATGCAATTTTTACATCTTGATCATTTATTAATGTTGGGCATCGGTGTTTTATTGGTGCTGGGGCTGGGGGTGTTATACAGTGCTGGTGATGAATCAATGGAGCTCATTAATCGACAGCTTACGCGTATTACTTTAGCCTTTATTGTGATGCTGATTATGGCGCAAATACCTTCCTCAACGCTGCGTTTTTGGTCGCCATGGATGTATATAGTGGGGGTGATTTTATTAGTATTAGTGCTGGTGATGGGTGATGTGGGAAAGGGCGCGCAACGCTGGTTAAATCTTGGTTTTATTCGCTTTCAACCATCGGAAATGATGAAGCTAGTGACCCCCATGATGATCGCATGGTACTTTGCGGAAAAACCCTTGCCACCCTCTTGGCGAACATTGTTTATCGCCGCCGTATTAATTTTAGTACCGACCTTTTTAATCGCCAAACAGCCAGACTTGGGCACCGCTTTACTCATTTTTGCAGCGGGTTTTTTTGTTATTTTTCTAGGTGGATTAAGCTGGAAAGTCATGACCGCAATGGTGGTGTTGGTGGCGTCGCTGCTGCCAGTTTTATGGCATTTTATGCATGATTACCAGCGCGGCCGAGTGATGACATTGCTCGATCCGCAACGTGACCCCTTGGGCGCCGGTTATCACATTATTCAATCGCAAATTGCGATTGGTTCGGGGGGCGTTTATGGGCGAGGCTGGTTGAATGGTAGTCAATCGCGTCTTAATTTTTTGCCTGAGCAATCCACCGATTTTATTTTTGCCGTTTTTGCAGAAGAATTTGGCTTACTAGGCGGCCTGCTTTTGCTCGTACTTTATGGTTTTATTATTATTCGTGGATTGGTCATTGCCGTGCAAGGGCAAGATACGTATGCACGTTTACTGGCGGGTAGTTTAAGCCTTACCTTTTTTGTTTATTTATTTGTAAATGTGGGCATGGTTTCAGGTATTTTGCCGGTGGTTGGGGTACCATTGCCACTTATTAGTTATGGGGGAACATCGATGGTGACATTAATGGCGGGCTTTGGCATGCTAATGTCGGTAAACTCTCATCGAAAGATTTGGTCCAAATAAAATTTACAACACTAATTTTAATATACTGAACCCTTTGCACCTCTATCGTGCAAAGGGCTCATACTAAAAGAAATAACCAATATATGAAAACTCAGTTAATTTATAAAAAAATCAGCGCCGTAACTTTATGCATTTGTCTATCTGTTTTTAGTTTGAGTGCATTTTCCAATACCAACTATAGCCAGCGCAAAGACGTGCAAGAATTTATTGCTAACATGCATAAAGAGCACGGCTACGATAAAGATATTATTACCTATTGGATGGAAGGGGTTAAGCAACAAAAAAGTGCATTAGAGGCTATTTCAAGGCCAGCCGAAGGCGTGCTAACCTGGGCTAAATATCGCAAAATATTTATCACCGATAGCCGCATTAATAAAGGCGTGAAATTTTGGCAAGATAATCTCGAGTTATTAAACCGTGCCGAAAAAGAATACGGTGTGTCAGCAGAAATTATTGTCGCGATTATTGGGGTAGAAACCTATTACGGTAAACGTGCCGGTAGCTATCCTGTGCTTGATGCACTAACAACGCTAGGGTTTGATTATCCACCAAGATCGAAATTTTTTCGCAAGCAACTGAAACATTATTTGCTTATGGTGCGCGAAGAAAAACTCGACATTAAAAAACTTACGGGTTCGTATGCTGGAGCAATGGGCATGCCGCAATTTATTCCCAGCAGCTTCAGGCATTATGCAGTCGATTTTGATGGCAATGGGGTGCGTGATTTTTGGAGTGGATCAGCCGATTCAATTGGCAGTGTGGCAAACTATTTTAAAAAGCATGGTTGGAAAAATAATTATCCAGTTGTAAGTAGAGCATCGGTTAATCAAGAATCTAAAAAATTAGGCAGTAAAAAAATGAAGCCCCACACCAGTGTGGCCGAATATAAAGAGTTAGGCGTTAATTCTATTGCGCAATTCGATGGCAAATCCAAAGCAACATTGTTAATGCTGGACGGCCAAAAAGGCAAAGAGTATTGGCTGGCGCTAAATAATTTTTATGTTATCACGCGCTATAATCACAGCCCTTTGTATGCAATGGCGGTATATCAATTAAGCCAAGCGGTATCGGCTAAATATAAAATGCAGCAGAGTCAAACCAATATAAATCCAAGTGTTCAACTATATGTCAATCAGTAAGCTGTTATATTTTTTTGGATTATTAGCTTTAAGTTTTTCATTATTAAATTGTGCAAGCACAGGCGACAGTGCACCCACGGACTATATGCGTGATGACACGCCAGATGCGATTCCTGCCAATGAACCATTAAGTCTCTACGGTAATATGCCAAGTTATACGGTGTTTGGCAAAACCTATCATGTGTTAAAAAGTTCAGATGGTTTTACGCAAGAAGGTATTGCATCCTGGTATGGCACAAAATTTCACGGCAGAAAAACCTCCAGTGGCGAACCCTATAATATGTATGCGATGACAGCGGCGCATAAAACCCTACCCTTGCCAACCTATGTTGAAGTCACGCATAAAGGTAATGGCCGAAAAATCATTTTAAAAGTGAATGATCGTGGGCCATTCCATGAAGGCAGAGTCATTGATTTATCTTATGCGGCGGCACGTAAACTCGGCATTTCTAAAACTGGCACAGGGCCGGTGAGTTTGCGAGTTATTAATACATCGGCTTTAGATTTAAAAACCAGTGAAGTGGTGTTGCCGGTGGCAGCGAATAACAAGGGTAAAATTTTAATCCAAGTTGCAGCGATGGGTAGCGAAGCCGCAGCAGAAAAAATGGCCACAAAATTACGCAATGAAAAAATCCCCAGCGTGCGCGTTAATGTTATAGAAAATTCGGGTGTAAAATTATACCGAGTGCGTATTGGGCCTATACCCAATGTAGATTTGGCGTATCAGGTTATTAACGAATTAAATGATATGGGCTTAAATAAATCCCGTGTTGTTATCGACTAAATTTAAAATAGGCAAAAAAAACTTAAAATGAAAATTACAATTATGAAATCATTTTTTATGATATTGGTATTATTTAGCGGTTTGTTTATTGCAGTAGCACAAGCATCGCCTGTACCATCACCTCCAAAATTGGCGGCAAAAAGCTTTTTATTAATTGATTATAATAGCGGGCGTATTTTAGCCGAAAAAAATATCAATAAAAAAATTGAGCCGGCTAGCATCACAAAACTAATGACAGCCTATGTAGTATATAAAGAGCTGGCCGAAGGTCGCTTAAGTTTAGACGAAGAAGTGATAGTAAGTAAAAAAGCCTGGAAGATGAAAGGCTCTAAAATGTTTATTGAAGTTGGTAAAAAAATTACCATTGATACCTTATTAAAAGGTGTAATTATTCAATCAGGCAATGATGCAACAGTTGCACTAGCCGAGCATATTGCGGGCAGTGAATCAACCTTTGCCGATTATATGAATCAGCATGCGCAGGAACTTGGCATGTTAAATACAAACTTTGTAAATTCAACAGGTTGGCCAAATAAAAATCATGTAACAACAGCGGCAGATTTAGCCAAGCTTGCCAGTGCCATTATTCGAGAATTTCCCGAGCAATATTCTCGTTATAAAGAAAAAGAATTTACTTACAATAATATTAAGCAGTACAATCGTAATAAATTATTATGGCGTGATAAAAGTGTCGATGGTTTTAAAACTGGACATACCGAATCGGCTGGTTATTGTTTGGTGGCTTCTGCCAAACGTGAAGATATGCGTTTGATTTCTATTGTGCTGGGTACAAAAAGTGAAAAAGCCAGAGAAAATGTGAGTCAATCATTGTTAAGTTATGGCTTTCGTTTTTATGAAAGCAATAAACTTTACAGTGCGGGTGAGTCACTCAATAGTGCGCGAGTTTGGATGGGTGCAAATGAAACCGTGAGTTTAGGTGTTAGTGAAGATTTGTATGTAACCATTCCCCGTGGCCAGTATAAAAAACTTGATGCGCAGCTTAATGTAAATAAAGAAATTGAAGCGCCGCTAACGAAAGGTCAGCAACTTGGTGTGGTGAGCATTAAGTTAGAAGGTAAAGAAATTATTTCACAGCCGTTAATTGCGCTGCAGTCTGTTGATGAAGGCAGTTTGTGGCAACGTGGTAAAGATCATATTATTAAGTTGTTTCCGTAACGGTTAATCCTAAAAGACTAACGCAAATGAGCGCGAATAAAAGCGCAAATAAACGCAACTAGTATTTTCTGTATGCCCATGGCATACGAAATAATTTTTTTATTTGCGTTTTCTTTTGCTTTTATAAATGCGAGAGTAATCGAAATGTCTCAGATATATTTAAATGGTGAATACCTGCCATTAGATCAGGCAAAAATATCGGTTTTAGATCGCGGGTTTTTATTTGCCGATGGCGTGTATGAAGTGATTCCCGCTTATGGTGGTCGCATGTTGCGAGTGCAGGAGCATTTACAGCGCTTGCAAAATAGTTTAGATGCGATTCGATTAGAAAACCCTCTGTCTAATTCGCAATGGCTAAATGTTTTTGAAAAAATATTAACCGATAATCCTAATCAAGGTGCGGGCGAAGATAAATCAATTTATTTGCAAGTGACTCGCGGTGTAGCAGCAGTGCGAAATCACGGCTTCCCCGAGGAAATTAATCAAACCGTGTTTATGATGGTGAATGAGTTGCCGCCGGTTAATAAAGAAAAGTTACGTGCCGGTGTTGCTGCAATTACCTTAGATGATATTCGCTGGAAAGCCTGCAATGTAAAATCTATTTCGTTGCTGGGAAATATTTTATTGCGCCAACAAGCGCATGATAATAATGCAGCGGAAGCCATTTTAATTAATGACGGATTGGTGACCGAAGGTGCGGCGAGTAATGTATTTGCGGTAATTAATAATGTATTAGTTACCGCCCCTGCTGGCACACAATTGTTACCCGGTATTACCCGCGATTTAATTGTTGAGTTGGCAGCCGAACATAATATTCCCTGTGAAGAGCGCGGCTTTAGCGAAGCCGAATTATTATCCGCTTCAGAAATTTGGTTTAGCAGCTCAACCAAAGAGATATTGCCGGTGGTCGAGCTTAATGGTAAGCCCGTTGCAAATGGAAAATCTGGCCCAATATGGGAGAAAATGATAGATATTTATCAGGCCTGCAAAGCAAAGCTCAGGTCGGGTGAATCGAGTTAATAGGGCGTGTGATGAACAGAAAAAAAATCGATTCCAAAGACGTATATTACGACGAAGAACAGGAAACCTGTTTTCAGTTTCCGTGTGAGTTTCCAATTAAAGCCATGGGCCGAACCGGTGAAAAATTGGAGGCGGCTGTTTTAAACATTATTAACCGTCATGTTGAAAATTTAGCGGAAGGTGCGGTTAAATTTAATCAGAGCAGCAATGGAAAATTCACCAGCATTACCATTACGTTTACTGCGCACAGTAAAGATCATTTAGATAAGTTATATATTGAGCTGACTGCCTGTGATGATGTTTTGTATTGTCTTTAAAAGTTTAAAAAAAGAAAACGCGAACAACGCAGATGGATACTAATACAAAAACAAGTCTTTTATTCGCGACCATTTGCGTTCATTTGTGTTTTCTTGTTATTGTTATTCATAATGTCACAACCCTTAGATCAATTCGCCATCATCCGTTATCTCGGTGTAAAAGATTACGCCGAGACACAAACTCAAATGCAACAGTTTAATGCCGAACGCGATGTAAACACGGCTGATGAAATTTGGTTGTTACAGCACCCCGCTGTTTTCACGCTGGGCACCAATAGTAAGCCCGAGCATTTATTAAATCCCGAAAATATTCCAGTGGTGCAATCCGATCGCGGTGGGCAAGTTACCTATCATGCGCCGGGGCAATTAATTGCCTATGTATTAATTGATGTGAAACGCAAAGGCATGGGGGTGCGTCAATTAGTGAGTGCGCTGGAAAGAGCAGTGATTAAATTTTTAGCCAAAGTAGGAATTGAAGCAGCGGCAGATCCAAAAGCGCCCGGCGTTTATGTGCAAGGTGAGAAAATTGCTGCACTGGGGCTAAGGATAAAACGCGGCGGTTGTTATCATGGGCTTAGTTTGAATGTGGATATGGAGCTGGCGGATTTTGATAGAATAAATCCCTGCGGTTATGCGGGCATGCAGGTCACCAGCTTAAAAAAGCTCGGCGTAAATATGGGTATGCAGCAAGCTACATGGAAATTGATGAGTGAACTATGCATGCAATTAAATATTGTGAATATCAACGAAAAAAAGTTGATGAATAATGTACAAAATAGTGAATAAAGTATTATGAGCAAAAATAAAGTGGTTGCGGGTGTTAAGCAAACCGGTGCAGAAAAAGTTGCACGCATTCCAATTAAAATAGAAAAAACTGAAAAGATGCCGCGCAAGCCAGAATGGATTCGTGCCAAAGCGCCAACTCACCCAAACGTAAAGCGCTTAAAAAATATTTTGCGCGAGCAAAAATTATTTACCGTTTGTGAAGAAGCCTCCTGCCCAAATTTAGGTGAATGCTTTGGGCATGGCACCGCCACGTTTATGATTATGGGTGAGATTTGCACGCGACGTTGCCCGTTTTGTGATGTTGGTCATGGACGACCTTTAGCATTGGATACAGATGAACCACAAAAAATGGCCGATACTATTCAGGCCATGCAATTAAAATACGTAGTCATTACGTCCGTCGACCGAGATGATTTACGTGATGGCGGCGCAGCGCACTTTGTTGAGTGCATCGAAAAAACCCGCGCGCAAATGCCCAATATAAAAGTTGAAACACTGGTGCCAGATTTTCGTGGACGAGTGGATATAGCGATGGACATTTTAAAAATATCTCCACCTGATGTGTTTAATCATAATTTAGAAACCGTGCTGCGTTTATATAAAGAGTGTCGGCCAGGAGCAGACTACCAAGGGTCATTAAATTTATTAAAATCATTTGGTGAAACTTGTGAAAACGTACCAACAAAATCGGGTTTAATGTTAGGGCTGGGAGAAGAAAAACAAGAAGTACTGGAAGTGTTAAAAGATTTGCGCGCACATGGGGTAACCATGTTAACCCTCGGTCAATACCTACAGCCGACACTGCATCACCTACCCGTAAAGCGTTTTGTTACACCAGATGAATTTGCAGAATATAAAGTATTAGCAGAAGCAATGGGGTTTGAGCAGGTTGCGAGTGGGCCAATGGTGCGCTCCTCATATCATGCAGATTTGCAGGCGGCGGGTGAGTTTGAATAAATCGTAAGCATTTTAAATGACAAAAGTTAATCGCTGTTTTTAAATAATTAATGACAGCGATTAACTAATGCAGATGGCTTTAACCTTTAATTTTAAACCTACTCTTCAAGCGTTAATGCAAAACCAATATGATCCCCCGCATCATAGGCATTAATTTCACCGAAGCCATCTGTTGCTCGTGCATTAACATGTAAGTGTGCAGAGAAACCGGCCATCGGACAATCTTCTGATAACAGATTTGAAACTAAGTTAGAGCTGATAAAGTTACCCGTCGCAGCACCCGACTGTGTCAGAGTATTTAGGTTTGTAGTGCCGCGCACCAAGGTGAAACTATAATCGGCAAAACCATTTGGATGTAATGCACTGTAGTTTATATTGACGTTTGCAGACAGGTCGTTGTAATTGATTACACCGCAATCATTCGCGTTAATACCATTTACATTTGGCAAGCTGATGTCCGCTTCACAAACATTATTATCAACATGCAGTGTCATCACAAAACTTTTAAAACCCGCATCAATGGTTTGTATTAAATTAAGTGGCTCAGCTTCATCGGTATACAGTGCCTGCCCAGAGGATGGATCAGCATCGGCTGGTACAACATAATGTATGCTTTGTCCGTCAATATTATCGATATCCACTTTGTTTCCGGCCGCATCAAATAAATCTATTTTCAGCTGGTATTTACCATGCTCCGCAGGTGGGGCAAAAGTATTGCTTGGGAATTTTGCATTAATGGTGTCTTCGGTTAAATCTGGAATCGTCCATTGTCCCTGTGGTGGTAATGCGGGTGGAATTTCGTACAGATTGGGTGTGTCATTAACCAGCTGCGGGCCTAACAAATAACCCTCTTCGACTAAATGTGTTTCGGGATGGTCGCCATCGTCGCCAGGCACATGTGGGATTTCATGGGAATAGTGGCGATGGATTTCACCCGTTAATGGCAAGAAATCGCCGCTGCTACCTTTACGAAAAGAAACCTGATAGTAATTGACGCCGAGTGCTTCTCTGATGCTGTTATCAAATTCAATTCGCAGTCTTAATAATCCGCCAAAGGGTCTATCAATCGGGTTGGTTGCAGGATTGTCATCAGTGGCAGCGTTAAAATCAGGCAGTGTCATGTTAAGACCAATATTGGCATTGTTGGTTGACGCACTAAGCTCAGTGCTGCAACCTCGAATTCTGCTTAAGGGTAAATTACCAATCGCACGCACTAATACCCAGTGATTTTCAGCAATGATCGGTGTACAAGGCGAGCAAACTTTTGCCCATGGGCTGGATGTATAAAGAGTCACTTCACTGCCGCATTGATAATTCCAGTGAGTAAAGCAATTTACTGGTTTGGGATCGTAAATAAGAATATTTAAAAATCCAAATAATTGTTGCGTGGCTTTGAAATATAAATCGGGTGTATCCGGGTTATTACAACCTCGATTAAAGAAAGATTGAAACCGACCACAATCATCCGTGGTTGCATGGCCAACTTTTTGTTTAGATATTGAGACGCCATAAAAACGGCAGAGAATGGGCCACAGAAAGGGTTTAATTTGTGTGACGTTTCTTATTAAAGAGTCTCGGAAAAGATCAAGATCTTGGTTGAGAGTCAGTTGTCGCGCTGCAAATTGAGCGTCTTCAATCGGCGGTTCTAAGGGCTGCCTCGGAGGAACAGGAAAGTCTGAATCAGGTAATGGTGGCATTCTTAAATAGCCACGCAGATCTTCAAGTGCAGCCAATGTCAGGTTGCCGATAATAACCGAGATTGGATCGACTTCGTAAATATCCACATGCGCATTGCAAACCGGCAAGTCAATGGGGATGCCATCTATCGTTGTACGTTTTAACAAAGTGCCTTTAACTAGGCAAAGTGAGGACAGCCAGCATAACCAGTTATTCGGTACAATTTGCAGATGTAAATGCAGGTTTCTATCAACTCGCAGCTGTTGATCTACGGCACCCCGGCGTAACAATTCGGCCAGCTTAGTATCTTGTTCAGGTAGTGCTGGGCCTATCAATAACCGAATGGAAGACGCTTCTTTGCCAACAGGAATGCGCAGGCTAACTGAGTCGTTGGGCTTGAATGGCTCACAGGTTATTAACTGGCCTCCCTGGCTAAAAGCATAAGCACAGGTATTTGGAAATTTTTCTTCATTTTCAGACTTAATAAAATCGGTTTGAATCTTTATATCAAAATGCTTAGGGTCGTGATGTTTTGATGCCATGATGATCTCCTTGATTCTAAATTACGTCATTCTCCATTTAGAAAGTGTTGTGGGTTGAGTTATTTTAAAAAATATAAATCAACATATTTAAATCCATACTGGATTCAATTCATATTTTATTTCTAATGGGTATAAAAAGTCATCAGTAAAATAATGGAAAATTTGTAGGGATAACTGGAAAGGTTCTGTAATATATCTACAAGAAAAATATTTATTTTTGCATCAAATTAAATTTACAGCAGGGGAGGTAATGATGGGAGGAATATCGGATAATTAATGCTGAGTGATACATTATTGAAAAATTTAGAGAAGTTAAACTTTGCATCTCTAAATTTTTATAAAGAGTAAATAAATTTTTTTCTATTAGAGTAACTTTTTTGATTAGGCATATCGTGTTGAGTTTGGCTTTGCTGGCGATAACAGGAATCAGCAGATTTTGGCAAGCCCATACAGTATTTAACTATTTTCTGATCATGGATGCTGGTAGCTTGATAAGTATCTATTAGCTTCCAGCCTTGTTTGATATGGTCATTTACATCATGTGTATTAGCTAACTCTTTGACTTCAAGCATTTCCGATAGCATCCGAGTTTTTGTTTGATTAGCGGTATTCATTTGTAGGTCCATCATTTTAGAATAAATAAGTTACGAAATATTGTACTTATTTAATTCATAAAATAATGGGATACAGTTCACGTCAGGGGTGGAGTCAAATTCATTTAAGGTATGAGCTGGAGAGAGCGGCAGACAATTTGACTTGCCCTTTAGCTAACTCGTTTTCTTAGCAGGATTAAAATTCAAATTTAATTCCCACATGTGCGCTATCATCTAACACAAAATCACCGCCTCTTTCAAAGTCATATTGCATTTTTCGGTAACCGATATAGGCTTGAGCACTTGGGGTGACTTCTATTTCGGCTGCTATCTCATATTCGCCATAGGCATCTGCGCCACTAAAGGATGTAATGCTAGGTGCAAACGCTGCGCTTATTCGAAAGGCAATAGGGGTTGAAGATGGAATGATATAACGCACCTGACCCGCTAAGGCTAATGCGCCAACATTTTCATTGGTGATATCAATTTCTACAAACATTAATTTACCGCCAACACCAAATTGAAGCGCTTTGTTATTGCCTGCGGGGTTGCCACTAATCATCAATTTGGCATTTAACTGGTAGTCGTTATTTTCAGTAAATAAAACCCCAAAGCCAATGTCGGCGCCGCCATAACCAAAGGTAGATGATTCGGTTAAGTAGGTTAACTCGGCCATTTCGCTGGCGAGTTTTATGTCGAAGCCTTGGGCATTAACGGGTGATGTAATGGCAATTAGAGAAAGGGCGAAAGCTATTTTTTTTAGCATGATTTTTCCTGCTGTTATCAAAATGTGTCTTATACAAAATTTATTAACAAGTGCTGTCTACATCATACACAAATTAAGTTTGAAAAAACATACGGCTTAAATATATTGATGCGAATTTTTAGATATGTGGCACATTAATATCAGGTGCCACAAAATGTTTTCCAAACAACTTCATTTGCAGTTGGTGGGAGAGTGTATTTTTCCTTGCCGGTTTGTTCACTAAACGGTTGTTGCAATACGTCATGCAATGCATGAAAAACAGAAAAGTCGTTATTATCTTCTGCGGCGCGAATAGCCGCTTCTATTTGATGGTTGCGGGGAATATATAATGGATTAACACTGAGCATCTTTTGTTGGCGTTGTTTATTAGACACTGATTCCAGTGTTAAACGCTCACGCCAGTTTGCTAACCAGTGATTAATTTTTTGGTTAGCATTAAAGCCGCTTTTAAATTTTTGGTCAGTTTCATTGGCAATTAAATTCATTTTAGATAAATGATAAAATGTTAATGTGAAATCGGCTTTCGATGAGGCCATTATTTCAAATAAATCATCAATTAGTTTTTTATCTTCTGCTCTTTCATTTTTTTCATGGCCAATCTTTTCAATGGCGCTCAAGCCGAGTTTTGTGCGCATACCCTGCAGCCAGTTATTCTCATATTGTTCGATATAATTTTTTAAAATATTTTGTGCAATTTCAACGCCTTTATCTGTATCTTCTGATAACAAAGGTAATATAGATTCGGCCAGTCGAGTTAAATTCCATAAGCCAATAGGGGGTTGTTGGTTATAAGCATAGCGCCCATTTCGATCGATTGAGCTATACACACGATCATGTGAATAATCATCCATAAATGCGCAGGGGCCATAATCAATAGTTTCACCGCTAACGGACATATTATCGGTGTTCATTACACCGTGAATAAAACCAAACTGCATCCACTTTGCAATGAGGCTGGCCTGACCTGCGACCACTAATTCTAAAAATTTTACATAAGGATTTTTTGCAACACGACAGGCCGGATAATTCGTATCGATCACATAATTCGCAAGTTTAGTGATAGAGGGCAAATCTTTGCGAGCAGAAAAATATTGAAAGGAGCCAACGCGAATAAAACTGGCAGCAACTCGGGTTATTACGCCGCCGGGTAATAGTTGTTCCCGTGCGACTTGTTCGCCGGTGCTTATGCAGGCTAGGGCGCGAGTGGTGGGTACACCCAATTTATGCATCGCTTCACTAAGTAAATACTCGCGCAATACGGGGCCTAACGCCGCGCGGCCGTCACCATTTCGTGAAAAAAATGTTTGCCCCGAGCCTTTTAATTGCAAGCTTAATTTAGCACCTTGCAGCGATTCAACTTCGCCCAGCAACAACGCACGTCCATCCCCCAGCTGTGGATTAAAACTGCCAAACTGATGCCCCGCGTAAGCCATTGCCAATGGTTGCGCACCGCTGGGTAATTGTTTGCCGGAGAATATATTAGCTAGTTGAGTTGGATTTGTTGTGCTGTTATCTATGCCTAATTGATTGGCGAGTTCATTGTTAAATTTAATTAACGTAGGATTTTTGACCGTGGCGGCTTGTGCAGCTACATAAAATTCTGAGCCTAATTTTATGTAGTTATTTTTGAAGGAAATTTGCATTCTGAATAACTGATTATGAATAAAAAAATGAGTTTAACCCAAAACGTATAATGTATTCTCAGATTAAATCTATGGGCATTTTATAGGCGAAAAAAAACACAGCATTAAAATAATGCTGTGTTTTTAGGTTTGCTGCTTAACCCGCTAACCGTGATATTTATTAAACGGTCTGGTAATAAATATTCTGTGGGTGATTCGCCTGTGCAAAGAAGAACCAGCGTTCAGCCACTAAGCCAATATACTGAATCATAAATGCCACAACCAGTACTTCAGTGTTGCCATTGTTGATAGAGGTGCTCATTAAAATTAATGGCACTGGAAAAACTAAAATCATAAAAATAATTTTTATTGATTTTAAGAAACTGGCTTTTTTTCCGTGGAAATATTCACGGGTATTAAACGAGCCACCCATTGCGCCTTGTGATTTTTGTTGAATCTTATTATGACGCACACCAATCGCAGATTGAATGGTGGACTTGTATTTGATGCGTGCATTGCGATACAACGAAGCCGAGCGAGTAATGAAAACCAGCACGGTTAATGCAATTGCCCATGTGCCCAGAAACGAAGTTTGTTCCTGTAGTTCAAAGTAGCTTGCTAGTGCAGTGGCTAGTGTAAAGCCAGATGCCGTACCAAATAAGAAATAATTGATTACCGTTAACGGGCTTGACCATTCTTGCAAAAACTTAATACAAGCATAAATCATCGCGGTGCAAATAAATAATGCAATGGTGGCAATTACACCAAAGATGCCAACAAACAAACTGGTGTTAAGTTCAATGCTGCCATGGGTGTAAGCTACGCTGTCGTAACCAAAAAGGTGTACAACGCCGTAAGCAAATACAGCTGCCATTGCCATTGGTAGTGCAATAACTTCACGCGATAACCATGAGGTTTTCCAGCGGGCCGCCGAGCGCCATGCGCGTTCTGGGTGACCTAAATGGAAAATCGATGAAATCAATCCGCCAATTAAAAGTGCCAGTGCAATTGCGGCACCGATGCCGTAGAAGTTGGTGTTGCCCACGCTGGGTAACAGATCAAATTCTGAATAAAGCTGGGTTGAGAACAGTGCTAGGAATAAACCCTGACCTGCGCCGATTAAAGTTGTTAAAAATATGACAGAAAATGCGGGATGCATCGTTCTCTCCTTAAAAGTTTAAAATTGTTTGCGAATTCATAAAGTTTGGTACACCGGTCGCCAGCTAAAGCTCGCTCCTACATTAAGTAGTTTTACTGTAGGAGCGAGCTTTAGCTGGCGAAGGTTTTTAAATAAACGAGTTATCGTCAAGCACCGAACCATCAACCGGTTTGTGATGTTCTTTCTGCTCTTTATTAAGCGGATTATCAACCCGTACCAGTTCATCTTTATGAATTGTAATTTTATTTTTACGACGTGGTAAATAATGGTTAGATGGCTGGGTGCCCCATTCAGGCATTAGCTGGTAACCACCGGCGTCACGAATCAGTTCCGATACTTCAGATTCTGAATCATGCACATCACCAAATAATCGTGCATTGGTTGGGCAAGCTAAAACACAGGCCGGTTTACGCTCAGATTCTGGTAGGGCTTCGTCATAAATACGATCAACACATAAAGTACATTTTTTCATGACTTTTTGGTGTTCATCAATTTCACGGGCACCGTAAGGGCAGGCCCATGAGCAATATTTACAACCGATACACTTGTCGTAATCCACTAAAACAATACCGTCTTTTTCGCGCTTGTAGCTGGCGCCGGTTGGGCAAACCGGTACACAAGGCGGCTCTTCACAATGTAAGCAAGACTTTGGAAAGTGAACGGTTTCTGTATTTGGAAACTCACCCACTTCATAAGTTTGTACACGGTTAAAGAAGGTGCCGGTTGGGTCTTTCTGGTACGGGTTGTCATCTGACATAAAACCCGCGGGGCCAGAGGTGTTCCATTCTTTACATGAAGTTACGCAGGCACTACAGCCTACGCACACATTCAGGTCAATAATAAGTGCTAACTGAGTCATTATTTAGCCCCCTTCTTGTCAAACTTACCGGCAAAGAAGCCTTGCCATTTACGGCGAATGCCCATGCCCGGTAAAACTTTCATGGATTTAAATTGCGGCAATGAATGCTCCGCATCGTCTTCTGCTTTGTAAACACGCACCCGCACGTCGAACCATGCGGCTTGCCCGGTTACTGGGTCAGAGTTAGAGATGTGATCGCCACATTCATTTTTCGGTAATTCTTCTGCAATTAAATGGTTCAGCAAGAAGCCTTGTTGTGATTCATTTGCATCATCACTTAAGTTCCATGCACCTTTGGCTTTACCTACGGCATTCCATGTCCAAACCGTGCCCGGCTCTAGCGCCTCTGAGAAGCGTGCCAAACAGCGCACTTTGCCGTGCATGGATTCAACGTAAATCCAGTCGCCATCGGCGAAGCCATGTTTCTCACCCAGTGATGGATGCACATGCATGTAGTTGTGCGCGTGAATCTGGCGTAACCAAGCATTCTGTGAATCCCATGAGTGGTACATTGCCATTGGGCGTTGCGTGAGTGCATTTAATGGATACTTTTGGGTATCGGTTAATTGGCCTTCCAGTGTTTCTGAATAGAATGGCAGTGGATTGAAATGTTCTTCCACACGCTTGCGCAAATGATCGGGCGGCTGACGACCGGGGCGTTTGCCCTGTGCCGCCAAACGGAACTTCTGCAAAATTTCAGAATAAATATGGATATTAATCGGTTCATCATAGCGGGTTAAGCGATGTTCTTGCGCCCATGTGAGATAACCTTGGTTCCAGTTACGCATGTACTGGAATGAGACCGGCAGGTGATACTGGAAAACACAGTTGTTTTCTTCGTACATCTTCCACTGGTTGGGGTTTGGCTCACCCTTCATAAATTTCTCACCACCTTTGCCGCGCCAGCCCGCTAAAAAGCCGATGCCTGAGCCGGGTTCAGTTTCAAAGTTAGTGATGAATTCTGGGTAGTCGCGGAACTTGCGCGAACCATCTTTGTTGGTAAATGCGGGCAGCTTCAAGCGTGAACCTAATTCAATGAGAACTTCTTGAAATGGCTTGCATTCACCCTTAGGTGGAACCACCGGAATACGCACCGAGTCAACTGGGCCATCATATTCAGAGATAGGGCGATCCAGCATAGAGATAACATCGTGACGTTCTAAGTAGGTGGTATCGGGTAGCACCAAGTCTGCGAATGCCACGGTTTCCGAGTGGAATGCGTCTGCCACAATTAAAAATGGAATCTTGTATTCACCATTCTCATCCTTGTCTTTCAGCATGTCACGAACCCCAGTGGTGTTCATGGATGAGTTCCACGCCATGTTTGCCATAAAGATCATCATGGTGTCGATTTTGTACGGGTCGCCGCGCCATGCATTGGTGATCGCATTTTGCATCATGCCGTGGGCAGACAATGGGAATTCCCAAGAGAAGCCTTTATCTAAACGTACCGGGCCATTGTTCTCATCTAAGAACAGATCTTCTGGAGATGCCGGGAAACCTAATGGCATACCGCCTAATGGGGTATTAGGTTTAACGCCTTCTGGGCCAGTTGGTGTTTTCGGGCACGGCGGAATCGGACGTGGGAACGGCGCCTTGTGACGGAAGCCGCCAGGACGGTCAATGGTACCTAAAATAGACATTAACACCGACAAACCACGAATGGTCTGGAAACCATTTGAGTGAGCAGCTAGGCCACGCATAGCATGGAAAGCAACTGGGTTACCGGTGACAGACTGGTGCTCGCGGCCCCAGGTATCAGTCCATGCAATGGGAAGCTCTATTTTTTCATCACGGGCCACAATGCCCATTTCGTGCGCTAGGCGACGAATCGTATCCGCCGGAATGCCAGTGACATTTTCAGCCCACTCAGGTGTGTATTCTTCTACCGAGTCTTTTAGTAGCTGGAAAGAAGGCTTAACCGGTGTACCGTCTTCTAGCGTAAAATCACCTAATAAGAATGGATCTGCATCTTCAGTATGGGTGCGTACCGCTTTATTTGTGTGACGATCCCACCACATTTGGTTTTGGTGATCGAAGCAACCTTCTTCAGGGTCACTCACATCCATGCGCACAAACATACCGTGATGCTCAGAAGACTCGTCACAGTTAACCAGCTGGCCAGAGTTTGAGTAATCTTTTAGGAACTCACGGTCGTATAAACCGGTTTCAATAAGCTCACGGGTAATCGCCAAAAACAGGGCATTATCTGTGCCGGGCTTGATCGGAACCCACTCATCTGCAATGGCAGAATAACCAGTGCGTACTGGATTAACCGAAATAAAGCGGCCGCCATTACGTTTGAATTTTGATAATTCCATTTTTAATGGATTTGAGTGATGATCTTCCGCCGTACCAATCATAATCAGTAACTTGGCGCGTTCTAAATCAGGGCCACCGAATTCCCAGAAAGAACCACCGATAGAGTAAATCATGCCCGCAGCCATGTTTACCGAGCAAAAACCGCCGTGTGCTGAGTAGTTTGGCGTGCCGTAGTTCTTAGACCACATACCGGTCAATGCCTGCATCTGGTCACGACCTGTAATCAGGCTGAACTTCTTAGGGTCGGTTGCGCGAATGTGACCTAAGCGCTCTTCCATCATATCAAAGGCTTCATCCCAGGAAATTTCCTCGAATTCAGATTCGCCACGCAGGGCGCCTTCTTTACGTTTTAGCGGCTTAGTTAAACGCGCAGGCGAGTACTGCTTCATAATGCCCGATGCACCTTTCGCACAAATCACACCCTTGTTTAAAGGGTGCTCAGGGTTACCTTCTATATAACGTACTTCGTTATCACGTAAAGTTACGCGAATACCACAACGACATGCACACATATAACAGGTGGTGTTTTTGGTTTCGATGCTGCCAGCGGGTTGCTTGGTTGCATCGTGAATCACACTGGATGTCATACTACGGTCCTGTTTTAAATTATCGGGGGATTATATTGATCAGGATCAAGAAAGCTAATCAGGATTGTTAAGTTAATCATAAGATTCTTATATGCTCAATTACTAAAACTAATGCTTAGCTATAGCAGGGTTATCACTGAGTCATCAGGTATAGCATAGAAAAACCTGACCCACAGATATGAGAGCTTGCTGTGGCAGCGTCTGCGCTAATGTTTGGTTTTTATATTTCCAGTGAGATTAACTAAATCATTGTTTTTGTTTGTAATTAAAGGCAAGGATGCAATTAAGTTAACTCCCCCGTATTAAGTGGCTAATAGAATTAACTCGACCAACGGTCATATAACCTTACAGAGGCTAATGTAGAGAATATGCGGTTTTTCTTATATTATAGTGATCTAGGTGACTGGGAATTGACCATTGACCATTGACCATTGACCATGAGCAATATTTAGTCACGATAAGCTATATAGTATGAGCTGAACAATTCAGTTCTTAGCAGGTCAGACTCATGTGCAAAACTTGCGCGAGGAATTACAAGTCATGTCAGACATCGCTTTAGTAGATCAGTTTGGGCGCAGTATTGATTACGTGCGTATATCGGTAACCGATCGATGCGACTTGCGTTGCACCTATTGCATGCCAAAACAGTTTAAAGATTTTCACGAGCCAGAAGATTGGTTAACGTTTGATGAGGTAGAAAGAGTGGTTGCTGCCTTTGCTCGCATGGGAACCCGCCGAGTTCGGTTAACGGGTGGTGAACCTTTAGTTAGAAAAAATCTTCCTGAATTAGCTAAACGCTTATCTACATTGCCCGGTTTAGACGATTTATCGCTAAGCACAAATTGCACACGTATGGTCAAAAATGCGGTTGAATTAAAAGACGCAGGTATCAGTCGCATCAATGTTAGTTTAGATAGTTTAAATGCCGATACCTTTAAAAAATTAACCGGCGGCAAATTAGAAAAAGTGATTAATGGTTTAATGGCGGCAAAAGAAGCCGGCCTTAGCCCGATAAAAGTAAACATGGTTTTAATGAAAGGCGTGAACGACCATGAAGTGGAAAGCATGGTGGAGTTTTGTGCAACGCACGGCTTTACTTTGCGCTTTATCGAAACCATGCCGGTGGGTGATATGGGCCGCAAAGCCACAGATAATTTTGTAAATTTACAAGACATAAAAAAACGCTTATCAAACAGCTTTGATTTAGTGCCTGGAGTAATGCCAGGTGGTGGCCCAGCACGTTATATGAATGTACAGGGCACCGATATTAATATCGGTTTTATCACACCACTATCGCAACATTTTTGTGACACCTGTAACCGTGTGCGGTTGTCGGTGGATGGCACCATTTATACCTGCCTAGGGCAGGAAGATAATTTTGAATTACGACCGTTATTACGTGCGGGTATTTCCGATGCAGAACTTGAGCAGGCGATACGCACCGCAATTGATTTAAAACCGGAAAAACATGAGTTTAATGAAAATCCCGAAAAAGTATTACGGTTTATGTCTTATACCGGCGGTTAATTTTTAAATTAAAAGATTAATATGTAGGTGCGAATTTATTCGCATAAATTATTCAACCATTCCTATATTTCACAGTTTATAAGTTACCTGCAATACACGACTCAGAAACATATTCACCCCTCCAGCAAAATATCAAAAAGAGAAAGCACCATGAGCAAAGAAAACCGCGACGAAGAATTCTGGCAAATCACTGATGACTTTATCAAGCTCGCAAACGACCAATGCGATAAGCACAAAAATGGCAAGGTAAGTACGTCAATTCTATTTTCCGCCGCCCGCTTCAATTCATTTATGTATGCCTCTAGCGCAAAAAAATTAGATGACTTTCAAAAAGATAAAGAGTTAGCAGTAGAGTATTTAACCGAGCAGTATAAAAAAGTATTGCTTGAAAACTTGAATGATTATGAGAAAAATTATTCTGATTATTTAAACAATAAAAAATCCTAAAATTTTTATTGCATTGAAAAGAAATGCATCGAATATCTTCTATACTTAGGTTCATATAAATAATCATGCTCTAAAAGCCTGCACATAAGTCGATGTCGAAAGAAAATACAACTAATCACTATTCTAATGCCAAGCGAATAAATCGCATTGTTCTAGCCGGATTTGGCGCAATTCTGAGTTTAGTCTTGTTAAGTGTATTTGTAGTTTCATCTCATTTTAAGGAAGTAACTTACCAATTCAATAAAGTTGTTATCACCAATAATACCAAAGTTCAATTAGCTTACGATATGCGGGATGCAATACGCCAGCGCAAAACCAGCATTCACAACATGTTGGCAACGGATGATGTTTTTGATCGTGATGAAGAGCTGCAGTTTTTCTACAAATATGCAGGTGATTATCGCAGAGCGCAAAATAAATTGACTAAGTTACTCGATAGTGACGAAGAAAAAAATCTGAATAAAAAACTAACCGATCAAACCCGCATCGCTCAGCCACTAAATAAGCGCCTAGCAGAAGTATTATTAGAGGACGATGTGGGTGAGGGCGTGATTGAAAACTTAGTGCGAGATGCCTTTAAGTCTCAGGCAAATCTAATGGAGTTATTGCATCAGCTGATAGATCTACAAACACAGAAAAGTAAAAAAGCCTTAGAGAGTATTAATCAGCTAAACACTAACGCACAAAATATCACTTATATTTTAAGCACAGTTATTGTTCTTATTGGGCTCATTATTACAATTTTAATATCCCGCTATATATCACTAAATAATTTATCACTAAGCAATGCATTAAATGATGCGGAACAGGCGGCCATTGCCAAGTCAGAATTTTTAGCCTCAATGAGCCATGAAATTCGTACCCCAATGAATGGCGTGCTTGGAATGTTAGATTTATTATTAACAACAAAGTTGGAAGATGAGCAAAAGCATCGAGCATCGGTAGCCCACAGTAGCGCAAAGTCTTTATTAGATTTAATTAACGATATTCTAGATTTTTCTAAAGTCGATGCGGGAAAAATGGATCTTGAGTTACTGGATTTTGATTTGAGTAATATGGTGGGGCAGCTATCAGAATCGTTGGCGTTACTAGCTCAACAAAAAAATATCGAACTGGTTGTGGATATAAAAGGAATCGACTGCACTATGATAAAAGGTGATTCCGGTCGTATTCGCCAAATTATCAATAATTTACTGAGCAATGCAATTAAGTTTACTCAGCAAGGTGAAGTGCTTGTTAAGGTGGAATTGAAATCTATTAATAAAAGTCAGTGGCAACTTAATTGTAGTGTTAGCGACTCAGGCATTGGCATTCCCGAAGATAAACAAGCCTTGTTGTTTGAATCTTTTACGCAGGTAGATGCGTCGGTTACGCGTAAATACGGGGGCACTGGTTTAGGTTTAGCGATAGCAAAAAAACTGTGCGAGCTTATGCAAGGAAAAATCCAAGTAAGCAGCGCGCCTAATAAAGGCAGTTGTTTTTCTTTTAATATATTGGTTGAAAAAACATCGCAATCTAAAAACCGAATTCCCACTGTTGATGTGTCATTGCTAAATATTTTATTAGTCGATGATAATTTGGTGGCGCGCCAATCACTTAAAAAACAACTGGAGTATTGGGGGGCAAATGTAGATGAAGCAGATAGTGCTGAGCAAGCATTAATAATTTGTGAAAAGTATCGGCAAACTGAAAATAAAGCATTTTTTGATTTAGCCTTTATCGATATGCAAATGCCAGAAATGAATGGTATTGAATTAACTAAAAAAATACAGGCTAACTCCAGCTATGCAAAAATGAAATTGATTATGATGACACCAATGAGTTATCAGGGGAGTGCAAAATATTTTTATGATTTAGGCGTTAGTCAATATTTTCCCAAGCCAGTGATTACGGCTGATTTATTTAATAGTTTGTCTGTTGTAGATAAAGAAAATGGCAGCGATTTACAGCTGGTCGATTTTTCAGATTCAAAAAATAATAAAATAAAAAACACATCAACCGAAAATAAATTAACCGGAAAAAAATCAATCTGGCCCGTAAATACACGTATTTTATTAGTAGAAGATAATCACGTTAACCAGCTCGTTGCAGCGGGAATTTTAAATGAGTTTGGTCTATCTCAGGTAGATGTGGCAGATAATGGTAAGCGTTGCCTCGACCTTTTAAATAAAGAAAATGCATCTTATTCAATTATATTGATGGATTGTCAAATGCCAGAAATGGATGGTTTTGAAGCAACTCAACAAATTCGACATGGCATTGCAGGTGATAATAATAAAAATATCCCCATCGTTGCCTTAACCGCCAATGCAATGATGGGAGATAAAGAAAAGTGCATACAGGCAGGAATGGATGAATATTTATCTAAACCTATTGACCCAGAAAAATTACTGAGGCAATTAAAAAAGTATATTTTTGTGGATCAAAATGAATCAGAAAATAAAAATGATACAAAAGAAATAAATGAACTAAGCATGGTGGTGTGGGATAAAGAAGGGGCGCTTGATCGCTTATTAAGAAAAGAAGATTTATTAAAAAAATTGCTCGGTGTATATTTTAATGAGAGCGCAGATCGGCTTGAAAGCTTAAAGCAGGCGGTGGACGAAGACGATGCTGGAAAAGTGTGTTTTATTTCTCATGCCATAAAAGGTATTGCGGCTAACCTTGGCGGCATGCGCGTGCAAAAGCAAGCCGCTTTAATGGAAGCTGCGGCAAGAGATATGAATATGGCAGAAATTAAAAACTTAATAGAAGGCTTATTTGAGTTGAGTGAGGAATTAAAATGTTGTTTTGAAGATTATATGAAAACACAGTCGGAGTGAAATACATATACTTCTAAAACAGGAATAAAGAATATCCAAGCAAGGCAGTGTTATGGTAGGTGCGAATGAATTCGCACCTACCCTTTTTTAAGGGCATTCTTTTTAACTGGTTTATTAGTAAGTTGCTAGCAATATCAAAATACCATTTCATCGTTTATTTTTAGAAAATTATAGTCTTATGTTATAGTGCCTTAGAGGTGTTTCAGAATGCTGGTTTATAATTTCTGAAATACAATACAGAGGCCATTAATATGCTAGAACAACTCACTTTTCATAATAAATCAGTAGCCATAAAGTTATCTGAATCGGCTCGTCAGCAAGCTGAAAAATTAGACTCCATTTTATTAATCGAAATACAAATTTATTTTAGTTGTTTGTTGGGAAAGCGATTAGCTTTTTATAGTGAGCAGGCGTTAGAGGGTGCTTGGCAGCTTGGTGCAGATGAGTTTTCTAGCATTTTAAAAAGTGCGCAAAAATTATCTGAAAATTTATATGTGCGTTTTAATACAGTAATGACAAAAGATTGCCCAGTAGGTGATTATATTGGGCCACCACCGGTAACCGATTTTAGCATCACCAATCAAAAACCTTATGTGCCAAATTGGTTAAATATAGATTATAAAAATGGCCAGTGGGCAGGGCATTATGGCTGGAATGCCAGTGATAAAAAATTTGCAAACACAAAGCAAGTTAGGGGCGATGCTTTAAGTTCTTAATTTCTTAATTTTTTATTTTCATCCGCAATATATTTCTCAATGACTTTTCTAGGAACCCCGCCTAATTGTACTGCTGAAGGAAAACCTTCAGGAGAAATCAAAATAATAGTGGGTGTGCCTTTAAGTTGGCCTAATCCTAAATCGTAATAAATATTTGAACTAATTAATAAATTAGGAAATGTAATAAAATAATCTTCTTCAAATTGTTGCACTTGTTTTATATCGGCATAACCAAAGCTCGGAAAATCTAACACTAGCCCCAATACATTAATATTGTTTGTTTTTGTATCATCATATAAGCCTTGTATTTCAGGCATTTCTTCAATACAGGCTGGGCATTTTGGCCCCCATACTACAATGACTGTCCATTTCCCATTACCAATGAAATCATTCAAATGATGTTTTTTTTCATCGCTGCCCATTAATTCTAGGTTCGGAAGTGGGGGCTTAGGCGCAGCAAAAACAGACAGTGAAGCAATGAATAGTAGGCTGGATAATATTGTATTTAGTTTTAATTTCATTAGGTTTCTGTGTTATTTAAGTGATTGTTATGTGGGATAGTATAAAGCTTAAAAAGTTAGGCGGTGATAATTATTTATATAAACTTTCTAACTGATCGTTCTGGCCTGTTTTTTTAGCCTGCTTAGTTTGTGCGTTGTAATGGCTTGAAAACTTCACACATAAATCATATAAGTTGCTAGCTTGCCATTGCTCTGATTGGTTTCGATATAAACAGTGGTTTAAAGTTTGTATAACTTGGGCTAAATCGGCATCAACTATTTCAGATAAATCACCCAAAGAATAAATGGATTCTTGCATAAATAAAATCTGAGCCCAGCCGAGCAATGCATTTTTTGTGGCTTGTGCATCGTTGTTATCACAGGCGTGTTTAAGGTTTTTTAATATGTTATTTAATGAAGCAGTATTAAGCTGTTTAGTGTTTTCAGTCTTCAAACTAGGTTTAGATTTTTTCCATAAAAGATACAAGGTAAAGAGCAATGCACTTGTCAAAAGTAAAGAAATTATTTGCCAGAGTAATGTGTTTTCTGGTGGTTTAATATTCTCCACGGGTATAGATGTTTTCGGTGTAATATTGCTTTTTATGTTTTCTTTTTCAATGTCTAGGGGTGTTTGTAGTTGAGGTGATTGCGAAGCTGTTATTGATGGTGCTGTCGATTGAGCAACATTAAATGTACGTGAGGATATTTCTGCATATTCAAGTTTATTTGTTTGCGTATTCCACCACGCAACAGAAATAGCTGGCAATGTATATTTACCCGCAGCAGATGGAATGATAGCAACTTTTATTTGTTGCATGCCGCTGATGCCCGTATCACTACTGTTATTTTTTAGCAACGGCTTGTCTGGATATTGTTTTAAGCCTTTAACATCTGGCGTAATTAATTCGGGTAACTGAGATGCGATTTGCCCATCGGCGACTAATAATAGTGTGCGTGTAATGGGCTCGCCAACGTTAAATTGAGTTGATTCAGGAAACTCTTCCACTAGCTGCACTTCTTTTGCAACTAACCAATGCTTGCCTTTAAATGTGTTGGGAATGCCTTTAACGGTAATGCTTTTTTTCTCGGATGAGCGCCGTAATGTTTTGGTATTATTTCTAAAGGGGTCAAATGTAGATCGATTTCCACGGTTACCCTGAATCGCAACACGCGCACTGGCAATGCTGGGTTCAATCGTTAATTGGCCGGCTGATTGAGGGTAAATAACATGACGTTGCTCAAGCACAAGGTAAGCGGTACCGCCACGTTGAGTTTGGTATTGTTTTATGTCACCTAATTTTTCTTGAGAAAATTCAATGCCGGCGGTTTTTAATGGGCTAAATTCATAGGCATTAATATTATTTGAACTAAGCAAACGTTGAGTCACAATAATTTGCTGTTGCGGATAGGCGGAGCGGGTGCTGATATCTAATTCAGAAATAAATGTTTCACCTGCTTTGCCGGTAGATGTTTGAGGGGCTTTTATATTGATTTGATACGACGGGCTAGCATCACTACCAAAACTGATAGAGGGAATAGTAATAGTGCCAGTGCGTAACGCCATTAAGGTAACATTCCATTTTTTTGAGCGCGTGTAATTACCATTAATAATGCTCATATTGCTACTGGTGCTGGTGCCTAAAACTTGAAAGTCTTTTTCTAGTGGCGAAAAGTCGGGGTCATCATCGGGTGATTCATTACTTTCAAAAATTAAAGAGAAAGTTTCATTAATTTCAATTAGGTTTCTATCGACTTTTACTTGAATATCAGCCGCATACAGGTTTGCAGAAAATCCGCATAAAAGTATTAATAATAAATTAATTAATAGATATTTAATGTTCATAGTATCGGCTTAAATATTGTCCAAATGGTTGTATCAATGTTTACCAAGGCTGTTGTTCGTGTTGATTTTTTTCACGACTATATTGGTACTTAAATTTACGTCGCAGTAATCCGCCGGGGTCATCCGGTATTTTTTTCAGCCATTGTTGTGCTTGTTGTTGTTCTAAATCGGGAGTGGCCTCACTTAAACGTTGTTGTTCGGCTTGAATTTCTTGCGCGGTTTTATTTTCGCTTGATGACTCTTTATTCTCTGTTTGATCCGATTCCTCAGTATTAGCCATTTTGTTTTTTTGTTCTTCTGATAACTTATCAGATTGCTCAGCAGATTGCTGGGTAGATTGCTGGGTAGATAGCTGGGTAGATAGCTGGGCAGGGTCTTCACTCGATTCATTCGACGGCTGTTCAGATTGATTGTTTTGTTGCGATTCACTATCTGAGTTGTTGTCGGCACTCTGATTTTGTTGCTGCGAGTCAGAGCCTGGCTGCTGTTCTTGATTATCCTGAGACGAATTATTGTTTTGCGAATTTTGTTTTTTATTTTCCTGTAATTTTTCTTCTACTAATTGCTTATTATATTTTGCATCTTCATTATTTGGGTCTAATTGTAAAGCTCGATCATAAGCCTTAATGGAATTTTCTAAATCATTTAATTTTGCCAGCGCATTTCCCCGATTATAATTGGCATCGCTAGTATCAATATTGTTAAGCAGCTCAACGGACTTTTCGTATTCGCCAGATTTATATTGTGCAGCGGCTTTCCATTGGGGGTGATTAAATAATTTAGCCGCCTGTTTGGTGTCGCCTTGTTGTAAAATTTGGGCAGCTTGTTGATCTTGTGTGCGCCACAGTTTTGACCAGTCCCAACTATTTTCAGATGCGGCTTGCGCTGGCTGCGGCAGGGGTAAAATAAAAATCAGTAATGCAAAAATTAAACCTTTACGAAAAACATAAGCGGCAAATGGAATAATAATTAATAATAGCCACGGCCCTTCTTCGTGCCAAATGTCAGTTTTAAATTTATTGCCATCAGCATCAGCTTGTTCAGTGCTTTTTTCTTTATTTATTGTGGGCAATAAATAGCTAATGTCGCGATCATTGGGGGTGAGCAAACTAAATTTTCCAGCACCGACTAATGCGGCACGTTTAATTTTATGGCTATCCAATTTTGGTACCACAATAGATCCATTGTTATCTTTAACAAATCCGCCGTTGTGGTCTGCAATGGGGGCACCTTCTTCGGTGCCAATCGCTAAAAATGACGTGCTAATATTTTTAGCGCGCAGTTGTTTAATGGTTTCATTATCACGCGCACTCACACTGTCGGTAATAACCAAAACATCGCCGCTTGATTGTCCCGCATTGGTAAAAAGTTCGGCGGCTTTATTTAGTGCAATATCTAAGCGGCTGCCTTGTGCAGGCATAATATAGGTTTCTAGTGCGGGTACTTGTGATGAAATAGTGTTGGCATCATCGGTTAGTGGCGAAACTACATAGGCATTAGCCGCGTAGGCGATTAATGCGGTTTGGCCTTCTTTGCGCTGGCTGAGAATGTCATTAATTTTAAAGTGAGCACGGCTTAAACGGCTGGGCTTAATATCGGTGGCATCCATTGAGCGTGATAAATCTAATAAAATAACCAGTGCCGATTGGGTTTTAAAAACCGCTTGTGGACGTTTTTCAAAGGCGGGGCCAGCTAATGCAAAAATAACAATAAAGCCCAATAAAAATAGGCGCTTTATCGGCATGTTTTTTTTATGTACGGTTACGCCTTTAAGTAAATGGGGCAGTAAGCGTTTATCAATAACCGATGCCCAGCTGCGACTGTGTGATTGGGTGCGCGCAGCCAACCAAATAATCAGTGCGAGGGGCAATAATGCTAATAGCCAATAGGGGCGAATTAAATGCAACTGTTGTATCCACTGTAAACTATCCATTGTTTTTTTCGCCACGTTTTTCAGTTTTATTAAACAGCCCAAAAATACTTTGTAATAATTGATTCAATGATGGTGCGATGGCAATAAGTGCAGCAATTAATAATGCAATGCTCAGCGGCCAAATAAATAATGCCTGTACGGGGCGAAAACTTTGGCTGTCTTGTTCCACTGGTTCTAGCTTGTCGATGAGCGCGTAAATTTTATTTAGCTCTTGAGTATTGTGCGCCCGAAAATATTTTCCGCCGGTGATCAGTGCAATTTCATTAAGGGTTTTTTCATCAATTTCATTATTCTTTACGGTTTGTTTAAAAAAGAAACTGCCAATTTCGCGGCTAGCAGCACCAATGCCGATGGTGTAAATTTTTAAGTTTTGTTTAGCAGCGAGTTCGGCGGCTTTTAATGGCGCAACTTCACCGGCGGTATTGGCGCCATCGGTAAGCAAAATTAAAATTTGTTTATCTGCGCTTTTTCCATTTAATCGTTTAAGCGCTAAACCAATCGCATCGCCAATGGCGGTCATTTTTCCGGCAATGCCAATTAATGATTCTTGCAACATGCTATTAACGGTTTTTGTATCAAAGGTTAACGGGGTTTGTAAATAGGCCTGCTGACCAAATAAAATTAAGCCAATGCGATCACCTTCGCGGCGTTTAATAAATTCACCGGCAACCCGTTTTACCGCTTGCAAGCGATTAATGGTTTGGCCATTAATTTCAAAATCTTCGGCGGCCATGCTGCCGGATAAATCCACCGCCATCATTAAATCACGCCCGCTTACCGGAATCTCTACACGCTCCCCCAACCATTGTGGGCGAGCCGTTGCCAGCAATAAAAGAAACCAAGCAATGCTAGCCAAAATAATCAGCCATTTATTTTTATTAATAAAATTGGAATGCTGTGACACTTTTTTAAAGTCATCTAAAAAAGGTACGTGCAAGGGCATGTCTTGATTATTGTCGCTGGCGGGCAATATAAATCGAATGAGTAGTGGCAGGGGTAATAATAGAAAAACCCACGGCCAGATAAATTGAATATTGGCAATGCTTATCACAAACGCACCTCTTTTGATGGGCGTGTTGTGGGTAGCGATTTTATCCATTGTTCACACAGGCGAATGAGTTCTTGCGAGTCACAATCACAGGTTTGCATGTATGGGGCTTTTGCCAATAATTTACAAGTTGATTCGGTAAAAATAGTTTGAGTGCTAAGCTGATTTAATTGGCTAATCCATTTTTCACCGGTAAGGCTGGCAATGTGTTCGCGGGGTAAATAGCTGAGTGCAATGCGGCGTAATAATGCGGAAACCGCGCGAATAAAATCCACCGAGGCTTCATTGTTTTTAAATTGTGCTTGTATATTTTTAAATTCGGCCAGTGCGAGTTTTTGATAAGCGAGTTTTCGATGTTGTTTTTTATATTTTAAAAATTGATAAATTCCAAAGCCAATTAATAAAATTAAAATGGGTAATAACCACCAACCAATGGCAAGTGGCCACCAGCTAATGGCATCGGGTAAATGAATGTCACGTAATGGAATGCTGTTAGCGGCAGGTGTTGTTGGAAGCGCGTTCATTTTCTTTTTGTACCCATGCCGAGTTTTTGTTGCAGTGTAGTTAGTGTGTCATCGGCGGTTGAAATGCTGAGAAAATGTATGCCCATTTTGCGGCTGATATTTTTTAACTGTTCTTGCTGATTAATAAAACGCTGCTGATAATTTTGGCGCTGATTTTTATTGTAGGTATTTAAATTTAATTCAGTTTCAGCATTGCTGATTTTATAATTACCAGCAGGAGGAAGTTGCTGCTCTAGCGGATCATAAATAGAAATTAAAATTACATCTGAGTTACGGCTGAGTTTGGAAACCTGCGCCCAGCTTAAATCGTCCATATTACGAAAATCACTGATTAAAAAAATTAACGAGCCCGGTTTGCTGACGCGTTGTAATCTGCCCAGTGCATCGGCGGCGCTTATTGAGTTAGCCGTGGCGTCTTCAGCATGTTGTTGCCACGCTGAATGCTGTGCCAGTTGTTTAATGAAATGTAAGCTGGCAGATTTTCCCCGAGCAGGGCGCAGTTCAATGTGTGAGCTTTCGGAAAAAATTAAACCACCGAGTCGGTCACCGTGGTGAGCCGTGCTCCACGCTAATAGCGCAGAAATTTTTGCCGCCAATACCGATTTAAAATGTTGCTGAGTGCCAAAAAACATCGGCTGTCGATAATCTACCCATAATAAAACGGGGCGCTCACGCTCTTCGCGAAATATTTTTGAATGGGCTTTGCCAGTGCGAGCGGTAACTTTCCAGTCCATGGCGCGAATATCATCACCGGGCTGATAGGGGCGCGACTCATCAAACTCCATGCCGCGGCCTTTAAACGTCGATAAATACTGGCCATTAAATTGCGCGCGAATATTGGCGGAGTGCAAAGGTAATTGGCGCGCGTCACGGTTTAAGCTAATCAATGTAGATTGCTTGATGCGGGCAATATCATCGGCGAGAGTTTCTTGTTTTTGCATTATATTTAAAATTAAGGAACGGCTATGCGAGCGATTAACTCATTAATAAATTGATCTTTAGTAATGCCTTCGGCTTCGGCTTCAAAACTTAAAATAATGCGGTGGCGTAGCACATCGTGGGCGATGGCCTGAATATCTTCCGGCCCCACGTAGTCGCGACCGGCCAGCCATGCGTGTGCGCGGGCGCAGCGATCGAGAGCCATAGAGGCGCGTGGTGATGCGCCGTATTCTAACCACTCGGCCAGTTTGGGATCGTATTTTCCGGGGTCGCGGGTGGCTAACACTAATTGTAATAAATAATTTTCTAGCTCATCCGACATATAAATATCGAGGGTTTCATTGCGCGCATTAAATAGTGTTTGCTGCGACATTATATTAGCAGACTTGGCTGGCTCGCTTAAGCCTTGGCGAGCTTCATTACGGGTGAGGTGTAAAATATCCCGCTCGATGTCTGCGCTTGGGTAGTCAACAAATATATGCATTAAAAAGCGATCGAGTTGAGCTTCGGGTAAGGGGTAAGTGCCTTCCTGCTCCAATGGATTTTGGGTGGCCATTACTAAAAATAATTCGGGCAAGGGATAAGTGACCGAGCCAACCGTAATTTGCCTTTCCGCCATTGCCTCAAGCAATGCAGATTGCACTTTAGCTGGGGCACGATTAATTTCGTCTGCCAAAATCAAGTTATGAAACAGCGGGCCTTTTTGAAATTGAAAGGAGGCATCTTGCGGGCGATAAATTTCTGTGCCGGTTAAATCGGCGGGTAATAAATCGGGCGTAAACTGCACCCGGTGAAACTCTGCCTCCACGCCTTCACTTAATACTTTAATGGCGCGGGTTTTAGCTAAACCGGGAGCGCCCTCAACTAATAAGTGGCCGTCTGCTAAAAGCGCTATAATAAGCCGATCGACGAGGCTTGATTGACCGAGAATTTGCTGGCCAATATAATCCCTAAGCTGTGAAATTGCAGTATGCTGCGACAAGGTTGCCTCCTGTTATCAAATTGAATGGTTTTTAATCAATGCTATAAAATGTTAAGTGTATGAATTTTATCATTCATGCCGAAGAATAAAGACTGTTTTTTTTAAAAAAAGTTTAACTAAGTTGTAAAATATGAAACGCATTAGCCAAATGATATTAAAATTATTGGGGTGGCAGTTAAAATTTCAACTACCCGAGAGCAAAAAATATGTATTCATTGCCTATCCCCATACCAGTAACTGGGATTTTGTTTTTGGCATGTTGGCAAAATGGGCAATGGATATGCCATTAAATTGGGTGGCTAAACACAGCATATTTTGGGGGCCATTTCGACCCTTGTTTATAGCCATGGGAGGCATTCCACTTAATCGTGATAAATCGGTTGGCTTTATTCAAAAAAATATTGAACTATTTAATAGCAGAGAGCAATTTGTGCTGGGCTTAATGCCTGAGGGCACGCGCGCCAAAACTTCAGTATTTAAAAGTGGTTTTTATCATATTGCAAACGGTGCAAATGTACCGATTGTGCTGGCATATTTTGATTATAAAAATAAAATAATAGGCACGGTGAAAATCATTCATCCAAGTAGTGATATTGAAAGTGATTTTTTAATTATTAAAGAATGTTATGAAAATGCAAATGGTTATCGTCCGCAAAATCAAGGTGAATTGGAAATAAAAAAATAATGAAAAGTTTTTAATTCAGCAACAAAATGAATTGTTGAAGCAATCAATCACAGCATTATTTTTTTGAAAGTACTAAAATACAAATGAAATTATTAATTCCCCTATTTATTTTTATTTTACCTATATTTATTTCTCCGGTATTTGTTTTCTCTGGCGCGCTTTATGCCAATCAATCAATGCAGGTTATTGATGATGAAGGCACAGCATTTGTTTTTTCGGCTCCCGTTAAGCGCATTATTAGCCTTGCACCCCATGTAACTGAACTGCTGTTTGCAGCGGGGGCGAGCGATCAAATTGTCGGCACGGTAACTTACAGTGATTACCCGGAAGCTGCAAAAAAAATCCCAATAATAGGCAGTTATAATCGAGTTGATATGGAAGCTATTATGGCTAAAAAACCTGATTTAATTGTGGCTTGGGGTAAGGGTAATTCGCGAAATGAACTGAATAAATTAACCTCACTTGGTTTTAAGGTGTTTATTAGTGAGCCTAAAAAATTTACGGATATTGCCGAAAATATACGCAGTATGGGAAAGTTTTTAGGAACAGAAAAATACGCAGACTTAGTGGTGAATGATTTTTTAAAAGATCTGCATCAATTAAAAAAAGATTATCCACCAGCAAAACCTGTGCGGGTGTTTTATCAGGTATGGAATGAACCCTTGATGACGATTAGTGATGAGCACTTAATTGGAAAGGTAATTAAGTTTTGCAGCGGTAAAAATATTTTTGGTGATGTAAACAACATTGCACCGCGCATTAGTATTGAGGCCGTTATTGAAAAAAATCCTGATGTGATTGTTACCGGCATGACAAAAGATCGTCAGCTTTGGCTAAAACAATGGGATAAATGGGCAGTGATTAATGCGGTGAAAAACAAGCATGTTTACCCTGTCGATGCATCGTTAGTAACTCGACAAACCCCAAGAGTATTGCAAGGCACGCGCAAGATGTGTGAGATTTTAAATAAACTTAGGTAGATATACTAACCAGCCAGTTAAAAAAATACCCTTAAAAAACGGTAGGTGCGAATTCATTCTCATGGGGCTATGGGAAGCGATAATGTGCGAATAAATTCGTACCTACAAAAAACATATATGTTTTGGGTGTTCTTTATTTTCACATAAGCTAGTGACGAGTCAGTTTATAAATAACGGGCAGGGTATGTTTTGCATGATTTTCGTTCAAAGCTTTAGCTAATTCTTCGCGGGCATTTATTTTCTTTAACGCTTTAATAGCCGCTTCATCTAATGCTGTAAAGCCAGAACTTTTATTAATGCTAATATTTTCAATTGCACCTTGGCTATTAATGCTAAAGGCTAATAACACCGCGCCTTGGTGGTTTTTTCGGCGAGCTGATTTTGGGTAATAAAAATGTTTGCTAAGCTCATTATTTAATAGTGTTTTTATTTTTTCGGTATTATTATTTCTGTTAATGCTGTTGTTTTCTATATCGGCTTTTTTATTTTTGAGTGGGGTTTGGCTGGTTGTTTGGTGGGGGGTATTGCTAACGGAATTTAATAAAGCGATGTGCTGGGTAGAAGTTGCGGCGGCTTTATTTAAGCGGATAGGTTTTTCTTTTGTGATTTTGGGAGCTACAGCTGCGTTTGATGTGGGCTGATTGATAACGGCTTTTGTCGGCTTTGCGAATAGGTCAATATTAAGTGACGAACGTCCTTGCTCATGTTTGTCACTAATATTAAATATCCAGTTATCCTGAAAACTCAATACAACGGCATGGACTAATGCGGACAGTAAAATGAATGCAAAGAGTCCAGATTTCATGGCTTACATTGTGTACATAAGGTTAACAAAAAAGTTTCTATCGAGAGTGCTGTAATTATCGCCCGAAAATGTTTGGTTAACGGCGTATTCCTTGTCGAGAATATTATTAAGTTGAACCGCCAATTTAAACTGCGATGTAAAGTTATAGTTTACATTGAAGTCGACGACGCCATAACCTGGTGTTGAGCTTGTATTGCTGGCATTTTGATAGCGCTTGCTTTGAGCCAATAAAGCCATGCCAATATTGTAGCGGCCGATATTACGCTTTGCAGTAATGCTTAATGTTTCTTTTGCGCGGGCTTGTAATTGTTTGCCTTTATTGTCGCCAGATTTATTAACTGGATTGGTGTAGGTGATTGCAGTATCGATATTCCATTTTAATAATTGTATATTAGATATTAATTCTGCACCGCTAATTTGAGCTTTGTTTATATTGGTGGCGGTGTAAGTAAAGGGTGCTGTTTCAACGCCGGCAATTAAATTATCAATATTGGTTTGATAAATATTAAATGACCAAGAGGCATTATTATATTTGCCACGAATACCTATTTCTGCACTGCTAGATTCTTCGGGCTTAAGGGTTTCACTGCCATAGCCAGGATAGTAAAGGTCATTAAATGTTGGGGCTTTAAATGCGCTGCCGTAAGAGGCAAAAATATTCATACTTTTTCCAATTGGTTGACCTATCGCAATGCTGCCGGTGCTGTGTGTGCCAAATTGTTGGTTGTCATCATTGCGTAAATTTAATTCGATATTATGTTTATTGATAAGGCCATTCCATGCAGCAAATAAACCGGTGTTATCACGAGATTCAGGTGCGCTTGCTAAGTATGCGGTTGTACTAACATTATCTTTTGCGTAGTCTGCACCCAAAACAATTAAGTGATCGTCTGTGATTTGCAGGTTATTAATAAACGATGCATGTTCGCGTTTTGTACTAAAGTTGCCATTGTCCGCCTCATCGAAAAACTCATTACTTAAATCTTTAGATAAGCCAACTTGTAATTCAGCATCCCACATACCATCGGGTGTTATTTTTAAAGTATTGTTAAAAATTTGCTGAGTGAACTCGGTGAGGCAGTTATCCGAAGATGCAAAACTACTATTGAAGCAGCCATCATATTCTGAGCTGCCCTGTGCATTCATAAATGCAGAGTTAAGGGCAATGTTAGGATTAAATTGATAATCAACATTAGCGCTAATTGAATCGTTGTTATAGCCATCGTTATCATTAGGTGTTGTGCGAACGACGGCATCGATGCCGTCGGTTTTAAAACTGCTGGCGGTTAAATTAAAATTAGCTTTATCTGTTGCGCCAGAAAAGCTCGCCGAAAGCTCTTTGCTGTTATTGCTGCCCAGCCCAATATTTGCCGATGCTGCCGGTTTGGTTTTGCCTTTACGCGTGAATATTTGAATAACCCCGCCGATGGCTTCTGAGCCATAAACACTAGAGCGAGGGCCTCGAATAACTTCAATGCGTTCGATTTGTTCGAGTGGAATATGTTGAAATGCAGTGCCACCAGCAGTGGCGGAGTAAATTTTTACACCGTCGACTAATGTTAATAATTGGCTAGAGTTTGTGCCGCGCATAAATGTGGATGTGAGTTTTCCGTAACTGCCCGAGGCTCTAAAATCGATGCCGGCAACATGGCTTAATAGCGAGGGTAAATCTTGTGCGCTTGAATTTTCAATATCATCGCGGGTGATAACGCTTACCGATGAAAGGGTTTCATCGGCACTTTGTGCATAACGATTTGCGGTAACGATAACTTCATTTAATTTTTGATCATCATTTGCAATTTCCTCGGCAAATAAATTAAAACTGCTGAGGCTCGCCGTTAAGCAAGTTGAACTAATTAATAAGATTTTTGAAAGGCATTTGTACACAATAATTCTCCGTAGCACCGCCCGTGCTGTATGGGTTAAATGGAGAATAGTGAAGGATGAAATATATCAGAAAAAATACCGCATCCGCCAACTACCCGCCGTAGTATCAGCATGTTGTCAGGCCGGTCTCCGGGCTTACGTGTTTGCAAGAACGCCTTCCCATGTTAAAAACACAGTGGCTGTGGATTTTGTTTTCCACTTGTTCGAGATTAAACGCTTACCGTTGCGGGGGCAGCGCTGGACTTTAACCAGCTTCCCGTTTCACCCTTTACTATTACGAAATAGTGGCGGGCACCTGAAACAATTGAGGCGCGCACTTTAGAGCCGATTAGGTGTTTCTGTCAAGTAAATGCTTAAAAAAACTACCGGCGGTTAATTTGAAATAAGCGGGCTAAAGTGACTTTATTGTGCGGGTGTGTAAAAAAACTTAGCGTTGTTTTCGATAGCACAAATAGGGTGCTGAAATAGCTGACTTAATTTTTCGGTGGTGAGTAGTTCTTCGGCACGACCACTGTGTATTGTTGCATCATCAAACAAAAATAATAAATGCGTGCAAAAACGCGCGGCTAAATTAATATCGTGCAAACTCATAAAAACAATGCGTTGTTGGGCGCGCGCATATTCACATAAATCTTCTAAAATATTAATTTGATAATGTAAATCGAGGTGGCTGTTGGGTTCATCAAGCAAGAAAATAGTTGGGTCTTGCGTGAGCAATGTTGCAATCGAAACGCGCTGACGTTCGCCACCAGAAAGCTCGTTAATTTGGCGCTGCTCAAAACTTTGCATGCTAACTTGCTGTAATGCTTGGCGCGCTTTTTCATAATCGTTGGCATTTTCCCAGCGCCAATTTTCAATATGTGGGTGGCGGCCACTCACCACGGTTTCGAGCACACTACTGGGAAATGCATCTTCAGTGTGTTGCATTAACAAACCGAGTTTTTGAGCAACGCTTTTGCGCGGCAGTTGGGTTATATCCGTATCATCAAGTAAAATTTGCCCGCCAGTGGCTGCGCGTAAACCGGCAATGGTATGTAACAGTGTTGTTTTGCCGCTGCCGTTTCTGCCCAGCACGCCCCATATTTCGGTAGGCTGTAAATTAAGATTTAACGCTTCGCATATTTTTTTATTACCAATCTGTACCGTTAAGTTTTTAATTTGCAGCTTAGTCATTTTGTTTTCCAGCCATTGAGCGATTAAGCAAAAATAGAAAAAATGGCACACCGATAAAAGCGGTAATAACACCCACCGGAAGTTGTTGTGGTGCAATAATCACCCGCGCTAAGGTATCGGAAATAACTAACAGGCTGCCGCCGAGCAATACGGATGCGGGAATTAATATGCGGTGATCGCTACCAATAATTAAACGAATCATGTGGGGCACGATTAGCCCCACAAACCCCACACTACCTGCTTGGGTAACGGCAAATGCGGTGAGTGCAGAGGCCAGTAAAAACAAACCAATTCGCAATGGCTTAATGGATACACCCAATGCACCTGCCTGCAATTCGCCACGGGATAAAATATTTAATTTTCGCGCCAGCGCAAAACTAATCAGCAAGCCAAGTAACAGTGCCAGCAAGCCATTTATGTTGGGGGCAATATTGCTGATGTCGCCCATTAACCAAAACAGCATGCCGCGTAACGGCGCATCTGGGCTAATCGATAAAATAAAATTAATCGCCGCGCCCCAGCCTGCAGCGATGACGACACCGGTGAGTAGCAAACGGGTTGGGCTCCAGTGGCCTTTGCCATGGGCCAAACCGAATACTAATAAAATGGAGAGTAGTGCGCCGATAAATGCACTACCGGAAACCCAGCCGCCAGCTAACCCAGCAGACATGGCTAACAATGCGGCAACCGATGCACCACCGGAAACCCCTAAAATATAAGGGTCGGCCAACGGGTTGCGTAATAATATTTGCATTAACACACCCGCAAGCGAAAGCAGGCCGCCGGTAACAAAGGCAATATAAGCCCGCGGTGCACGTAATTCCCAAATCACCGTTTGCGCAATGCTGGTATGATTAGAAAATAACGCATCAATAATTTGTGAAGCAGAAAATGTAATGCTGCCAACAGAAAATGCAAATGCAAAACTGAATAAACAGAGTAAAAAAAGTGCAGATAAAAGAATAAGTGGCTGGCGCATGAAAACAATTATAGTTTGTACAGCGTTTGAGTATACCTAACTTTTTAATAAACAGTTAAAGGAAAAAATAATGGGGTTTCGACTTTCAAAAATTTATACCCGCAAGGGTGATAATGGTACCACCGGCATGGCAGATGGTAGTCGTTTAGCAAAAGATAGTTTACGCATGCATGCCATCGGTGATGTGGATGAATTAAATAGTATGCTGGGGGTGGTGATTAAAAAAACACCCGCATCAAACATTAAAGAAAATATGATTACCATCCAGCACGATTTATTTAATTTGGGTGGTCAGTTGGCAATGCCAGATTATGCAATGATTAATCAATCACGCATAGAATGGCTGGAAACAACATTAGATGAAATGAATGAGCCGTTGTCGCCGCTTAAAGAATTTATTTTACCCGGTGGTACGGAGGCTGCGTGTTTTAGTCACGCAGCGCGCACAATTTGTCGGCGCGCCGAGCGCTCGTTAGTATCACTTAATGCAGAAACAGCGATAGATAATGTTTTATTGTCTTATATCAATAGGCTTTCCGATTGGTTGTTTGTTGTGGGCCGATGTTTGAATAAACTGGAGAATGAGGCAGAAGTGTATTGGGAATCAAACAGAATTAAAGCTGAGGCCAATCAATAATATGTATTTGAGCTACAATTTAGAGAGCTTTGTATGAAACACGAATAATTTAAAAACATCGCCATTTCCGATAGAAACATTCGCAGATGACGAAAAACTTTTCGTGCAAAGCTCCCAATTAAATATATTTCTGGGCTTGGATGAAACAAAAGTAGGGTAATAAAAATTAATGAATAAAAGGATCTATCTAACTGTCTTTGGTGTGTTTTGCCTAATTATGAGTGGCTTGCTTTATTATATTGGGATGCTTTCAAGAGAACTCTATCTTGAATCTGAAATTACTATTATTGAACTACAAAAAAAACATAAATTAGTTGCTAGTATGGAAACCATTGCACGTGAGCGTTCTTATTTACTGATTAATATGTTTAATGAAAAGGATGTATTTATAAGAGATGAATTTCGCATAGAATTTGATAGGCAGGCATTTTACTTTATAAAAAATAGAGATGAATTTATAGCCGCAAATTTAAACGAGAATGAAATTAAAATATTTGAAGAAACTTTAAAATTAATAAGAGTAGCCGAGGTTGATGATGCGGACGCAGCTGATTTTATGATGGCAGGTAATATGCTTGCAGCAGAACGTATTTTGTTTAATTATGGAATTCCACGACTGTATAAAATTATCGAAAATTTCTCATTATTATTGGATGTAATTAATAATGATAGTCAGGCTGAATTATCTAAGCTTAGAGAGCAGTTAAAGCATAATTTATATATTATTATTTTATTTACTATTGTTTTTGTTTTCACGGCCGTAATACTTATATATATTATACTTGAGCGTTTAAAAAAGGGAGAAGATTTATTAACCGGTAGTGAGGCCTTTAAAAATAGTATTTTAGATACCGCTATAGATGCAATTTTAAGTGTTAATAAAGCGGGAATTATTAGTCGATTTAATAAAAGTGCTGAAAATATGTTTGGCTATCAGGCTAATGAAATAATAGGAAAATCAATAGAATTAATTTTACTGGAAGAATTTAAAATGCGACTGAATGAATTACAGTTTGCAGAAACAGAAAATAAACTCATTTCAGGTATTAGTCATGAAGTATCTGGCCGGCATAAAAATGGCGAAAATATGCCGTTGCAAATCTCCATGTCTGACACAGGCATTGTCGGTGGTACTCAATTTAGTTTGATTATTAGAGATTTAACAAAAATAAAGAAAACAGAAGAAAATTTAAAGCATCGTACACAGGAGCTAGAGTTTGCAAATAAAAAATATAAACAACTTAGCGAAACAGACCCATTAACACAAATTCCAAATCGACGGGTTTATGAAGCTAGAATAACAAGTGAAATAAATGCCGCTAAACGATTAGATTCTGCAATATCATTATTAATGATAGATGTGGATTTCTTTAAAAAATATAATGATAATTATGGCCATGATAGTGGTGATGTCGCACTAGTAAGAGTGGCTAAAACAATTGTAGAATCTTTACCACGAAGTACAGATTTAGCAGTACGGTTTGGGGGTGAAGAGTTTTTAGTGTTAATGCCATTAACCGATATTGAAGGTGCGATTACAGTTGCAGAACGCATTCGATCAAATGTAAAAGCATTGGCAATCACACATGCATATTCGGATGTTTTGCCTGTTGTAACGGTGAGCATTGGTGTAGCTTCACTAATGGATGAGCAGCTAAATGAGGTGGATCTTCTTAAACAGGCAGATAGCGCCTTGTATGCAGCAAAAGAAGCTGGGCGTAATTGTTGTAAAACTTATACTGAAATAAACCAGTAATTATTTTAGTAAAAAATATGATGCGTATTGGTATTGATGTAGGCGGCTCAAAAATAGAAGGCATTGCACTGGCGGATAATGGCGGTGAGATTTTTCGACATCGAACTGAAACGCCAGCAGGTGATTATAACGCTACATTAAACGCCATTGTTAAATTAATAAATCTAATAGAAATATCCACTTCTCAAATCGGCAGTATTGGCATTGGTACGCCGGGTGCTTTGTCTCCAATGACGGGGTTATTACGAAATTCAAATTCGGTGTGCATGAATGGCCAGCCAGTTAAGCAAGATTTAGAAAAATTATTGGATAGAGAAATTCGCATTAGCAATGATGCAAATTGTTTTGCTTTATCGGAGGCTATCGATGGCGCAGCAAAAAATGCCGCGGTAGTTTTTGGGGTAATTATTGGTACCGGCACCGGTGCGGGTGTGGTGATTAATGGCCGTGTTTTGAATGGCCCGAATGCCATTGCGGGTGAGTGGGGGCATAACCCTTTGCCGTGGCCGCAGCAAAATGAATTACCTGGCCCCAGTTGTTATTGTGGTAAACACGGGTGTTTAGAAACTTTTTTATCTGGGCCGGGCTTGTCCCATGATTTTGAGCAGCATTACATAAAAAAATTAACCGCGATGGAAATATCGGTACTGGCAGGTGAGGGTGATGCTCAAGCCAATAGTTGTTTGCAGCGTTATGAAAACAGGCTGGCACGAGGGCTGTCTCATATTATTAATATTTTAGACCCAGATGTAATTGTGCTTGGCGGTGGCATGTCAAATATCGCGCGGTTATATGAAAATGTGCCGAAATTATTACCTGCGTATGTTTTTTCAGATAGTGTAAATACTCGCCTTGTGCCGCCAATGTATGGTGATTCTAGTGGGGTGAGGGGAGCGGCTTGGTTGTGGGGTTAGCCTACCGAGACTTTATCGATAAAAAACGTTAAAATAGCCGTATTCAAAAAAAAGAGTATTGAGACAATCCAATGAACAACCCTTTTCAAGAGCAGTTGCTAAAAGCCGGCATGGTCAGTAAGCAGCAAGTACAAAAAGCTCAGCAAGATAAAAACAAAAAGAAAAAACAGCAGCATAATAATAAAAAAATTAAACCGGTAAATGAAGCCGAGCTAAAAGTTAAAAAACTCGCGGAGGAAAAATCTGAGCGAGATCGTGAATTAAATAAACGTCGCGAAGATCAGGCGCGGGGCAAAGCATTGTCGGCAGAAATTAATCAGTTGATAAAAGATAATTTAATCCCCCGCGATGAAAAATGTGAAGTGACTTATAACTTTGAGCATCAGAAAAAAGTTAAGAAAATTTATATTAACGAAGACATGAAGCAGCAAATTATCAAAGGCAAATTAGGCATTGCACGCATTGAAGGCGTGTATGAATTAGTGCCGCTATCGATTGCTGAAAAAATTAAGCAACGTAATGAAAAACGTGTAGTGATTTTTGAAGCTGAAGAAAAACCAAAAGATGAAAATGATCCGTATGCGGATTATGAAGTGCCGGATGATTTAGTCTGGTAACTTTCTCTGCCTATTTAGAAGCTAAATGCCGTGTATCCACTACAGGCATATAAGCTAAAATTTGCGGTAGTCTTTTTCTGTTTTACAAAAACGTAAATTCATAACTCACCATATCTTCCCCGGGGTCTTTAATTTCTAAATTAATATTCACCGACACATCCGGTTGCATTTGAGAAATTTGATCAGCAGGTATGGCTAAATATTCCAGCGCACTAAAGCGGCGCCCTGCAATAGTTTTGCCTCGAATGTTTTCAAAGCGTAATTCTATAATGGGAAAATCCTGTGCGAAGTTTGCTAGATTAATTATGCTGGCAGAAACCATTAAGGCATTTTTTTCATTGGGGTGTGAAAAAATATTTTTACTATTAAGAGCAATTAAATTTAAATCTTTGGGTGGTGGTAATGTGCAATCGGCTTGCTGGCACATTAAGTTTAACCAAGGGCGCAGCTCGGCATTTTTTACTAGATTGTTACGATTGTAGTAAGCATATTGCAAAAGAATAGCGGCAATGCCAGTTAATATTGTAATGCTTAAAAATAAGGTGCCAATAAAACCAAAACGCTTTTTGCCTTTTCTGGATTCGGCGCGCAATTCAGGGGGAATGACATCGGCAACAGCGTGATCGGTGTCTATTGCTGAAAGGCTTTCTTCGATGTTTATCTGATGGGTGTTAATGTTTTTTTCGGCTTCGACATCTAATTGAAATTGATTTGTGCTGTAAGGATTATCGGCGGTAAAAATGGCTAAGCAGTGACCGCATCGAACCTGCCCATCGGCTTGTTCGAGTTGTGTGTCGCTGATTCTAAAAACCGTATCGCAATGTGGGCATTCTGTTTGCATTTTATTTCTTGCGTCCTGTCACTCGAATCCAATCCTCTTTCACTGCAATTGGGTCGAGATCGAACCAAGGCGAATACGCCGCAATAATTTTTTCAGATTGAGTTTGTAGTATACCTGATAAAACAATATTGCCACCGAGTTTGCAATAGGCGGCTAGTTGCTCAGCTAGCTCGGTTAACGGCCCCGCTAAAATATTCGCTAATACTATGTCATAATTTCCCGCGAGTTGAATGGTGGGCAGGTTGGCGGGTAAAAAACAGTTAAGTTTTTTAGCGAGATTATTTTCCGGCGAACTATTTTCAAGCGCATTATCATTGCTGGCAAGTATTGCCTGTGGGTCGATGTCGGTGCCATCGCAATGTTGCGCGCCGAGTAACAGTGCAGCAATGGCGAGCACACCAGAGCCACAACCAAAATCTAGCACTTGTTTGTTTTTTACATCGGCAGAATCTAACCACTCTAAACATAAAGCAGTGGTCGGATGAGTGCCAGTGCCAAAGGCTAAACCTGGGTCGAGCATTAAATTAATCGCGTTGGGATCGGGCGGTGATAAATGTTTTGGGCACACCCATAAACGCTCGCCGAATTGCATGGGTTTGTAATTATCCATCCATGCGCGAACCCAGTCTTTGTCTTCGAGGGCTTCAATTTTTATGGTGGTTTGTTCGCCGAGTTGAGATTTGATTTGGCGCTTTAAAGATTCGGTATTGATATCGGCTTCGAATAAACCGGTGAGAATAATATTTTCCCATAGCGGAGTTTCACCGGGTAAGGGTTCTAAAACCGGCTTGTCTTCGGCATCGATACTGGTAACAGAAAGTGCGCCGGCATCGAGCAAAACCTGCTCGGTTTTTGCGTTGCTAGCTTTATTGGTTTGAAGTATTAATTGAATCCAAGGCATCTTTATTTAACGCAGAGCCACAGAGTTTATTTTATAAAAATGAACGCTGTTTATCTCTGTGCCTCTGTGTCAAAGTTTTAAAACGGAATGCGTTTAAGACATTCCCAGTTTCTTTTCAAGGTAATGAATATTCGCACCACCAGTTTGAAAATTTGCATCCTGCATAATGCTCATTTGCAATTTGGTGCTGGTGCTAATGCCATCAATCACCATTTCAGACAGTGCGCCCTGCATGCGAGCAATTGCCACTTCGCGGGTATCACCGTGGCAAATTAATTTGCCAATCATAGAATCATAATGCGGTGGCACACGGTAGCCCGCATAAATATGCGACTCAACACGCACCCCCGGGCCACCTGGTGGATGGTAGCGAGTAATTAAACCGGGCGAGGGAATAAATGTTTTATGGTGCTCAGCATTAATACGGCACTCAATAGCATGACCATTGATTTTAATATCTTCCTGCTTGAGTCTGAGTGGCTCGCCCGCGGCAATGTAAAGCTGCTCTTTTACAATATCGACGCCGGTAATCATTTCAGTTACCGGATGTTCAACCTGCAGACGTGTATTCATTTCAATGAAATAAAATTTGCCATCTTCAAATAAAAATTCAAAGGTGCCCGCGCCGCGGTAGTTCATTTCTAAACAGGCATTCACACACACCGCACCAATTTTATTGCGCATCTCTTCGGTGATGCCAGGTGCCGGTGCTTCTTCAACGACTTTTTGATTGCGACGTTGCATGGAGCAATCACGTTCACCTAAATGCACGGCATGACCTTGGCCATCAGATAATACCTGAATTTCCACGTGCCGCGGATGCTCCAGATATTTTTCCATATACACTTTATCGTTACCAAATGCCGCCGCCGCTTCTGCTTTGGTTAACGCAATCGAGCTGATTAATGCACTTTCAGTGTGCACCACGCGCATGCCGCGACCACCACCGCCACCGGAGGCTTTGATAATAATCGGGTAGCCAATATTCTTGGCGATGCGCATATTTTCTTCTTTGTTATCTTCATCGATAATACCATCTGAACCTGGCACGCAGGGCACACCGGCTTTTTGCATGGCTTCAATGGCGGCAACTTTATCGCCCATGGTGCGAATTGATTGGGCAGTGGGGCCGATGAAAATAAAGCCACTGTCTTCAACGCGCTCGGCAAAGTCAGCATTTTCAGATAAAAAACCATAGCCCGGGTGAATCGCCATTGCATCGGTGACTTCTGCCGCGCTAATAATCGCAGGGATATTTAAATAACTTTGGTCTGATGGCGCAGGCCCAATGCAAACAGATTCATCTGCGAGGCGCACGTGTTTTAAATCACGGTCGACATCAGAATGAATGGCAACGGTTTTGATTCCCATCTCACGACAGGCGCGAAGTATACGCAGGGCGATTTCGCCACGATTAGCTATAACTACTTTTTCTATCATGATAATGGACTATTCAATAATAAAGAGAGGTTGACCAAATTCAACAGGCTGGCCGTTTTCAACCAGAATGGCTTTAATTTTGCCAGACTTATCTGCTTCAATTTGATTAAGAATTTTCATCGCTTCGATGATGCAAAGCGTGTCGCCTTCAGAAACGCTCTGGCCGACTTCGGTAAATACAGCCGCACCGGGAGACGCAGAGCGGTAGAACGTGCCGACCATCGGCGAGGTTAACTGGTGGCCGCTAACTTCTGGTTCTGCAGCGGGTGCATCTGCAACGGCAGGTGCCGGTGCTGCAGCGGGTGCCGCCATTGCAGGTGCGGGTGCATACATCTGCTGTGGTGGTGCGGCAACTACATTTTGCTGGCGCGAAATGCGAACCGATTCTTCGCCTTCTTTAATTTCGATTTCAGCAACACCAGATTCATCTAGCAGCTCAATCAGTTTTTTTATTTTGCGTATATCCATGAGGGTGATACACCTTTAAATTAGGTTGTTTAAATATTTATATGGCGTTTCAGGTTGCTTCTAATTAGTGTCAGATCAAGATAAAAAATGTGAAGTTTACAAATGTAAATAAACATTTTTTAACGAAGGCTATGACGCTATTTAGGCGTAAGCTGATGCGCTATATGCTCTTGTGCGGCACGTAAAGCTAGTTGATAACCTAACGCGCCTAAGCCTGAAATTACGCCGAGTGCAATATCAGAAAAATAAGATTGTTTACGAAATTCTTCACGGGCATGCACATTCGATAAGTGCAACTCAATGAAGGGAATTTTTACGCCACTTAGTGCATCGCGTAATGCCACACTGGTATGTGTGAAAGCCGCAGGGTTAATAATGATGAAGTCGGTGCCATCGGATTGTGCTGCGTGAACCCGCTCAATTAATTGAAATTCCTGATTGCTCTGCAAATGCATAATAGAATTATTGGACTTTTTAGCCAGTAATTGCATGTCTTCAATGATCGAATCCAAGGTTTTATTGCCGTAATACTCAGGCTCGCGGGTGCCAAGCAGGTTTAAATTAGGGCCATTGAGAACAAGGATTTGTGCCATAAAAAAGCTTTCAGATATCAGTGCGTTAATTGTGAGATTGTCTGGGATGGATTGTGCCGCTTTTTTATGACGATGTCTACAACATTCAGCTTATTCCCTGCAAAATCGCTGAAGTTAAGCGAATTTTAGTTGAAAGACCAGACCTATCTCACAGTCTGTTTTGGCGTTTGATAGATATTTAAATATAACTAAACCAATATATAAATAGTATTTTGGGAGTAGCCGTTTGTTTTTATAATCTAGCTTGATTGACATTAAGTTGGTAGGGAGCTATTTATGATAGGTAGATGAATTATTATAAATATATTTTAAAGTGTGGTTGCTAATAATTTTCACTTATAATTTAATAAAATGATAAGTATAAAAAACAGGCGTTGGTGAAAATATGTTTAAGCAATTGTATTTAATTGTTTTTTTTAGTGTTGCCTATTTATTTTGGCAAACCGCCATGGCAGCAGAAAAATTGCCCGTTATTGTTCTTAATGATGCAAATAAATTCCCATTTACAACAAAAAATAAAGATGGCTTTTTAGATGCCGTTATTATTGAAATGTTTAAGCGGGTGGGTTACGAGGTTGAAATGGTAAAGCTTCCACCCGAACGAGGTTTATTAAGCGCCAATCAAGGTGTTGTTGATGGCGAGGTGAATCGTATTGGCGGAATAGAAAAAAGCTATAAAAATTTACGCCGTGTAGCAGAGCCAATACGGAGCTCAGATTTTTGTGTATTATCTACCAATTCAAAAATTGTTAATAACCCAGAGTCGCTTAGCCAGCATGTGGTTGGGTATGTTAAAGGCTGGAAAATTTATGAAAAAATGATGTTGGAGTCAACCAATGTTATTACTGCTAATAATCCACAACAATTGTTTCGATTATTAAAAATAGGCCGTATAGAGGCAGCGCTATACACTTGTTTACAAGGTGCCATTCTGTCAAAAAATTTAGATATAAAAGATATAAAAGTTTTACAGCCACAATTAACGCAAAGAGATATGTTTGTTTACCTTAATAAAAAACATAATCATTTAGTGCCCGCGTTAAGTAAAGCACTACAGGATATTAAACGTGAAGGCCTTTATGATGCGTGGTATAAAGAAAAAATATTACCGTACATATTGTCATCGTCACATTAAAATATATGAAATTAAACTCCTCCCCTTATAAAAACTCATCACCAAATCGAACATCACTGGCAAAGCGACTTATTGCTTATATGATATTGTTTAGTGCCTCAATAACTTTAATTACAACAGGGTTGCAACTTTACAATGAATACAAACGCGATTTAAATTCCATAGAATCTTTGTTTGAGCAGGTAGAGAAAGTTCACCTGCGCTCATTTACCCATTCATTATGGGCAACTAATTACAGTGAGTTACGAGTGCAGATGGAAGGGTTGGTGACGCTGCCTAATGTTATATATGCATCTGTTGTTTATGACGGTAATTTGTTAGTAGAAACTGGCCAAATAAATTCGAAAAATATTATTCAACGTCAGTATATGATGGAGTATGAGTTTTTAAATAAAAAAAATACGATTGGTAAATTAACAGTAGTAACTACACTAGATAACATTTACGCTAATTTATATCGTGATGCCACTAATATTTTCATTAACAATGCGTTGCGTACTTTATTAGTTGTTATTTTTATTTATTATATATTTCACTCTTTAATTAGTCGGCATATCGCAAGAATATCCGAACACTTTCAAAAAATATCTTTAAATAAACGCACGCATTTGGTTTTAGATAGAAACCCGCCAGCAAAACCAGATGAGCTTGATTTTTTGGTTTCATCAGCAAATGAAATGCAAGATAGAATAATAGATTCATATAAAGCATTTCATGAAAGCGAAAAAAAATATCGAACATTAACTGCTGTCGCGCCCGTTGGGCTTTTTTATACAGACGCACTAGGCGAATGCTTATATGTAAATGAAAAATGGCTTGAAATTACAGGCATGAGTGAAGCACAAGCACTGGGTAACGGTTGGTTGCAAGGCTTGCATCCGCAAGACAAAGAACGTGTGCTTGATGAGTGGGCAGAGTTTGCAAAGCAAAATGCATCCTTTAAATTAGAATATAGATTTAAAAAAGGGCCAAATATAAATTGGGTGTTGGGGCAAGCTATTGCTGAAAAAAATAACAGAGGTAAAGTAATTGGATATGTTGGAACAATTACGGATATAACGGAGCGCAAAAAAGCCGAGCAGGCATTTATTGATAGTGAAGAAAAGTTGCGAATTATTCACTCGCAGGTTCCAGGTATTGTTTATCAATTTGGAATCGATGCTAATGGTAATCGTTTTTTACCTTATGTGAGTCCGGTAGTTGAAAATTATATTGGCTTAAGTGCAATAACTGTTATGAAAGATGTGAATAAGTGGTTTGGTCTTACGCATCCCGATGACTATCCCAGTTTGGAAAAATCTATTTTAGAATCTCTAATTAGCTTAGAAAAATGGGAATGGAAAGGGCGCTTTATTCGTCCTGATGGAGAAATAGTTTGGTTGCATGGAACCTCAATACCGAAAAGAATGGAAGATGGCAGCACGCTTTGGAATGGGTTTTTTATTGATGTCACTGAAAAAATACGTACAGATGAAGTAGTGCGCCATAGCCAAAAAATGGATGCACTGGGTAAGCTCACCGGTGGTATTGCGCATGATTATAATAATATGTTGGGCGTTGTTTTGGGTTATGCCGAATTGTTATCGAGTAAACTTAGTGGCCAACCTAATTTGCAAAATTACGTTAATAAAATTACGCATGCAGGTGAGCGTGGCGCAAAATTAACCAAACGATTACTGGCCTTTACTAAAAATAAATCAACCGATGCAGAGATTGTTTGTGTTAATCACTTATTGAAAGACGCCAAGCATATGTTAGAAAAAACACTAACTGCACGCATTACACTGCAATATAAAATTGAAGGTGAATGTTGGCCGGTGTATTTGGATGAAAGCGAATTAGAAGATGCTATTTTAAATTTGAGTATTAATGCCATGCATGCCATTGACGGAAATGGTGAGTTAATTATTGCATCTAAAAATATTCAGATGAGCCAGCCAGAAGCAGAAAGCTTAGGTGTGGAAGCAGGCGATTATGTGCGGATGGTTGTTAGTGATAATGGCCATGGTATGAATGAGCTAACTAGTGAAAAAGTATTTGATCCATTTTATACAACCAAGGGAGATAAAGGCACGGGCTTAGGTTTAACGCAGGTTTATGGTTTTGTTCGACGCTGTGGTGGTGTGATTAAAATAGAATCTGAATTAAATATAGGCACTAAAGTTTTTCTGTATTTTAAACGCTACAAAGGTGATGGTTTTATAGAGATGGAGCAAGACAGTAATGATATTAATTTGCAGGGCAAAGAAACTATTTTAGTGGTAGATGATGAGCCAGCTTTATTAGAATTAACCAGTGAGATATTAAGCTTAAATGGTTATAAGGTTTTGTGTGCGGATAGTGCTCATCAAGCGTTGGAAATATTAGCCGTAGAAAAAATTAATATATTAGTGTCGGATGTTATTATGCCAAAAATGGATGGCTATGCTTTGGCAGCAGTTGTGCGAGAAAAATATCCACTCATAAAAATTCAATTAATGAGTGGTTACACTAATGCGTCGAACAACAATCAAGACGATAATCATTTATATGATAGTCGTTTGCATAAACCATTTAATGCCAAGGTGTTGTTAGAAAGTGTTCGCTTGTTGTTAGAAAAACCAAGTGATGTGGTTTAATTTATTGTGCTAACAATGGCAGAATAATCTCTTCAACTTGTTGCTTAGATAATTCACCAGGGCGAGCCATTGTAATAATGCCATTACGGTCAACAAAAACGGTAAACGGTAATGCTCCAATTCGGTTGCCATATATTCGTGAAAGCTCTAAGCCTTTATGTTCGGCGGCCATGATGGTGTAGTTAACGCCTAAGGTATCAACAAAATCTTGTACCGAGTCTGTATCGTCTAACGCAATGCCAATAATCTCAAAACCCTGATCTTTATATTGTTCGTATACTTGCATAAAAGCCGGCATTTCTTTTTTACACGGTGGGCACCAAGTAGCCCAAAAATTTATTAAAACGACTTTGCCATTCCATTCATCAATATGGCGTAAATTGCCTTCTAAATCTTTTAGCTCAAATGCGGGACGCATTTTTCCTACAATATCTGATGCAGTGATTTTTGGCATAACCGGAGGCAGGTTGCGGTCTTGGATTTGTAAGTAACGTTGAAAGCCAAAACCAGCACCGCCAGCAATAATAATAACCAGTAAAAATGGAATGATTTTTTTCATAGTAAATTGTTTTTAAGTTATTGGTTGAACGCACGTTTAACATGCGCGGTAAATTTTTCTGCTGGCATAAAGCCGACAACTTTATAATTTTTTAATTCTTCAGATTGAGCGTTATAAAAAATAATGGCGGGCGGGCCAATAATTTTAAAATGTTTATAAAGGGCTTTGTCTTGTTCGTCATTGGCAGTGACATCGGCCTTTAATAAAACGCTATTGGCGAGTGCTGCTTGCACGGCGGGGTCGCTAAATGTATAGGCTTCCATTTCTTTGCACGAGATGCACCAGTCCGCATAAAAATCTAACATGACGGTTTTATTTTGTGCCTTGGCTTGTGCCAGTGCTTGGTTTAATCCATCTACACCTTTTATTTTTTTGAACTGTAATTTGCTTTCACTGGCAACACTTGCGCTACCACTACCAACGATACCTTTTAACGGGCTAATAAGACTAGAGCCACCCGCCGCCGCCCCAACAATTAAAATAACGCCGTAAACAAACATAATTAAACCGCTGCCTTTCCAAAAACGGCTCCAGCCAGTGGCCTCGGCCTTTAAGCCATCGAGTGCGCCCATATAAATGGCAGGCACAATTAATAAGGCGGCGGTTAATAGCATGACTACTTGGTCTGGCACAATGCTGCGAATCATCCAAATGGCTACCGCCAGCAGTGAAATACCAAATATGGCTTTTATCGCATCCATCCACGCACCGGCTTTGGGCAGTAACTTGCCCGCCGAGGTGCCAATAAGAATAAGCGGTGCGCCCATGCCAAGGCTTAATGAAAATAGCGCGAGGCCACCAAAGTAGGGGTCGCCGGTTTGCGAAATAAATAACAGCACACCAAACATCGGCGCGGCCACACAGGGGCCAACAATCACCGCCGATAATAAACCCATTACCAGTGCGCCGCTAAGGGAGCCACTTTTTTGATTGTGACTTACCGAGGTTAATTTATTTTGTATAAAGCTTGGCATTTGCAGTTCGTAGAAGCCAAACATGGCGAATGATAACAACACGAATACACCGGCAAAACTTGCCAATATCCACGGCGTTTGTAACATCACCGCGAGGCTTTCACCCGTAAATGCCGCGGCGACACCGGCAGCCGTATTGATAGAGGCCATGCCTAATACATAAGCCACTGATAATGAAAACCCACGGCTGGCGCTGGCCTTTTTGCCTTGCCCCGCAATAATGCTGGAAAGAATCGGCACCATTGGAAACACACAGGGGGTAAAGGCGAGTAGCAGGCCGATGCCAAATAATGTCAGCAGACTAACCCAAACACTGCCATCTTTTAGCAGGTTGGCGATTTGGTCTTGCTCTGAAATCATGGGGTTAGCGGCAGCGCCGCTACTGGTGTTTGTAAGCGTGCTGGCTGCGGCATCGCTAATGGGGCTTACATCTAAGGTAATGGTTTTGGTAATGGGGGGGTAACAGATGCCAGAAATTTCAGAGCAACCTTGGTACTTAATCTTGAAACTGGCGTTTTTAATGCCATCTTGTACGTTGTTAACCGCGATGGATGCTTGGGCTTGGTTGTGATGCACATACATATCACCAAAGAATTCATCTTTTTTAAAGTCGCCCTTATCAATAACATAATTTGAAGTGCTAATAGCGCTGCTATCGGCGGGCAGAATATTGCTTTTATCACGATACAGATAGTGACCATCTGCAATATCCCATTCAGCAAACACGCGGCCATTTTCAGACCAAGTTTTTAATTTAAACGCATCGTCGGGGTCGAGAATGTCATCATCGCCGCCGCCCAGACTAATGCCCATGCTATCGTCCCCACCCAGTGAGCTAAAGGGGTTGGCAAAAGCGGGTTGGATAAGCAGGGAGAGGAGTAACAGCAGGTAGCTGAAAAATTGTATTGGTTTAACATGCATTGTGAAAACACTCATTAATGATATGTGATAAGTTAGAACTTTATTATCTGTGGAAGTTCTTAAAAGTCGGTAGTTGAGCAGATATTATTATATTGAATACTTAAGGCGTGCTTAAGGTCCCTGCTTTATTGGCTATAGACATTAAGGTTTTTAAGGGTTGAGTGCAAGCGCTGTCATGGCTAAAAATTAGTCTGTCGGCATTTAATAAAAAGAAAGAGAGAAAGAAATGTTAAGGTTCTGGCCGGTATTATTTTTAGTTATACCGATAATAGAAGTGTATTTATTAATTGAAGTGGGCAGCCGTATTGGCGCACTGTGGACAATTTTGCTGGTAGTTAGCACCGCCATTATTGGAGTGAATTTACTGCGCCAGCAAGGTATTAGCACTTTAATGCGCGCCAATCAGGCAATGTCTCAGGGGCAGGTGCCCGCCATGGAAATGATGGAAGGCTTGTTTTTGGCAGTGGGTGGCGCGCTGTTAATTACCCCCGGTTTTTTCACTGATGTTATGGGCTTTATTTGTCTGCTGCCATTTACCCGTCGAGCAATAATTCAGTATTTGCTCTTGAATTCTACAATCACAACCTCATATACCGCTCATCAAGAAAATAAGGGCCCTGCAGATTCCCGCACCATCGAAGGCGAATATCGCCGCGAAGATTAATATCGATGGAGTATCCACAGATATATATTAGGTGATGGCTTGACTCTGCGCGGCTCATGGCTATCATTAGCACTCTTTACAGTAGAGTGCTAAAAAATTAACGAGGATAAAAACCAATGAATATTCGCCCATTGCAAGACCGTGTGGTCGTAAAACGTATGGCAGAAGAAACAACCAGTGCCGGCGGTATCTTAATTCCTGATTCAGCAACTGAAAAACCTTCACGTGGTGAAGTGTTAGCGGTAGGTAACGGTAAGGTCACTAGCAACGGCGATGTGCGTCCGTTAGATGTTAAAGCGGGCGACCAAATTTTATTTGGTAAATACGCGGGTACTGAAATTAAGATTGATGGTGATGAAGTGCTAATTATGCGTGAAGAAGATATTTTAGGTGTGTTTGAAAGCTAAGTTGTAGGTGCGAATTAATTCGCACTTTCCGCTTCAACACACCCCTGTTCGAATAAATTCGAACCTACATATTAAAGTATAAACAGAGGATATAAACATGTCTGCAAAAGAAGTCCGCTTCGGAGATGACGCACGTAACCGTATGGTTAATGGCGTGAATATTTTAGCAAATGCCGTAAAAGTTACATTAGGCCCCAAAGGTCGTAACGTAGTTTTAGATAAATCTTATGGCGCACCTACTGTCACTAAAGATGGCGTATCAGTTGCACGAGAAATTGAGTTAGAAGACAAGTTTGAAAACATGGGCGCACAGATGGTGAAAGAAGTCTCTTCACAAACATCTGATATTGCCGGTGACGGAACAACAACCGCAACGGTTTTAGCACAGGCTATCGTGCGCGAAGGTATGAAGTCAGTTTCAGCGGGCATGAACCCGATGGATCTTAAGCGCGGTATCGATAAAGCCGTTTTAGCCGCAGTAGAAGAGCTGAAGAAAATTTCTAAGCCTTGCGAAGATAATGCATCAATTGCACAGGTAGGCACGATCTCTGCAAACTCTGATACAGATATTGGCGGCATCATTGCAGAAGCAATGGAAAAAGTAACCACTGCTGGTGTTATTACGGTTGAAGAAGGTACGTCATTAGAAAACGAATTAGATATTGTAGAAGGTATGCAGTTTGACCGCGGTTATCTGTCACCTTATTTTGTAACCGACCAGCAACACATGACTTGCGAATTAGATAACCCATTTATTTTATTATTCGATAAAAAAATTGCTAACATTCGCGACTTATTAACCATTTTAGAAGGCGTTGCAAAAGCCAGCCGTCCACTGTTGATTATTGCAGAAGACGTTGAAGGTGAAGCACTTGCTACATTGGTTATTAATAGTATGCGTGGCATTGTGAAAGTGGCAGCGGTTAAAGCACCGGGCTTTGGTGATCGTCGTAAAGCCATGTTGCAAGATATTGCGGTATTAACCGGTGGCCAAGTTATTTCAGAAGAAGTGGGTTTATCACTAGAGAAAACCGAGCTGGACGATTTAGGTTCGGCTAAGAAAGTGACTGTAACAAAAGAAGTTACAATTATTGTTGATGGTGCCGGTACGTCTGATGATATTGGTGGCCGTGTAGCACAAATCAAAGCACAAATGGAAGAATCTACTTCTGATTACGACACTGAAAAACTACAGGAACGCATGGCAAAATTAGCCGGTGGTGTTGCGGTAATTAAAGTAGGTGCTGCCACAGAAGTAGAAATGAAAGAGAAAAAAGATCGCGTTGACGATGCACTGCACGCTACTCGCGCCGCCGTTGAAGAAGGCGTTGTTGCCGGTGGCGGTGTTGCACTGGTTCGTGCCATTGCGGCTATCGACGGTTTGAAAGGTGATAACCACGATCAGGAAGTCGGTATTCAAATTGCTAAGCGTTCAATGGAAGAGCCATTGCGTCAAATCACGACGAATGCGGGTGATGAAGCGTCTGTTGTTCTAAACAAGGTTGTAGAAGGCAAAGGTAACTTTGGCTATAACGCAGGTAGTGGTGAGTATGGCGATATGATTAAAATGGGTATTCTTGATCCAACTAAAGTGACTCGTTCTGCGCTGCAAAATGCGGCATCTATTGCCGGTTTATTGATTACCACTGAATGCATGATTACTGATATTCCTGCTGCTGAAGCCGCCGCCGCTGGTGCACCTGATATGGGTGGAATGGGCGGCATGGGTGGCATGATGTAATTCATTGCTCAGCTTACCCCAGCAGTGCTTCGGCTCTGCCCTAAATTTGGGTTGAAAAATGATCACCTACCGTTGTAGGCTCACTTTTTCCGCCTTGATCTGAGACACTGCTGGGGCAATCTGAGCAACGAATTCTCGTGGTTCGTTTGTTGTTTTAAAAAAGCCTGACCTTTAGTCAGGCTTTTTTTATGCCTGTTTGTAGGCGTTAGCTTCAGCTGACGAACAGCGGCAATGCGAAGCGAGCCGCAGATAAAAATTAAATCACCAAAACGATCTGTTCATAAGGGCTCATTCAGAACGATTCATTCGGTCGCTTAAAAATGACGCTAGAAAAAGCCCTTTTTCAATACCTAAATAACATTATTAGACAATACCAACAAGTTGCACAATGCAGCATGCAAATTGCAAACTATTGCACAATGCAATTTTCATCTGTACCTAAAAGCACATAAAAAAGTTAACTCATTGAAATAAAAAGAATTTAAATACTTGGCACACCCCCTGCTATACATACAAGCATTAAGGTGATAACCAGTAAGTTGAAACCTTTAAAAAGTTACAGAGCTACAATTGGATTTGATTTTAAGATTTTATATAGCAACCACGCTGATGCTTAGATGCATGGATTAGCATCGCTCTTTTTATTCACAGTTATACTGGATAGTTAACTGAAACGATTTAACCGTTTAAATAATGCAACCACGCTGATGCATAGGGGCACGGACTAGCCCCGCTATTTTTATTCCACAAAAAGCCCGCTCATGAGTGGGCTTTTTTTGTGCTAATTATTTTTAGCAATATGGGAAAATTTTTATTGAGTGAATTATTTGTTACGTAATAAATTGGTATCAATAAACTTATCTAAAAAGCTCAGGCCATAAGATAATGTTTCTTTATCACTGCATTGGTTGCAGTAGCAAACTCGTCCATTGGCTTTGTGAATGGAGTGTTCATCCATAATTAAATCGAGTTTTATAATTTCATTTAACTCAAATTCTTCTTGTTCACTTTCAAAACAAATACCACCACGGCCAATATTTAGTACTTTGTAATCTTTACAAAATTCAGTATGGGATGATTTTTCTAATTGAACATAGCTGTTATTAACCCGTGTTCTAATATCACGTTGCTGCATACTTTCCTCATTGGTTGCTAAAGCATTCCTTAAGTGTAGTCGCTGTTTGCTGCATTAACTGAAAATAATGTGATTGTCCGGCAGGAATATGTGCGCCCGCAGGGTCAATGGCGGCAAGTTGCAAAGATGTATTTTCAGTTAGCGTATGCAGTAGTGCGGGAATATTGGGCGTTTCATAAAAAATACATTGAATGTTTTCGGTATGAATTAATTTGCGCAGGGCTTGCACTCGCTTAATGCCCGGTGAGTGCTCGGGATTGATGCTAACAAAGTGTGCATGGCCTAAATTATTTTCTCGTTCAAAATACTGAAATGCATCATGGTAAACCAGAAAGTGGGTGGCAGAAAATGGGCTTAATAGTTGTTGGTTTTGTTGCTTGAGAGTTTGTAGTTTTTTCAATAACACTTTGAGGTTTTGGTGATAGCGCTCAGCATATTCTGGTGATTTTTCACTTAAAATACTCGTTACATATATCGAAATAATTTTAGCATTTTCAACCGATAACCAAATATGTGCATCGATATTATTTGCATGCGAGTGTGTATTGTGAGCATGCAAGCTACGCGCTGCTAATGTATTAAGCTTGCTAATTTGGCTCAGTTCAACAAAGGTTAAATGCCTATTGGTATTCTTTAGCGCGGGCACAAAACTTTCTAAATGATCACTGCTATAAAAAAATATATCTGCCTGATTGATTAAGCGTTTTTGTGATGGCCGTAATTGAAAATGGTGGGGGGATTGTTGCTGTTGTAATAATAGCTTAGGTTGATTAACCCCATCGGTAATCTGGCTAACTAACGAATGCAGTGGTTTAATGCTTACCACAATAGTTGCAGGTTTAGCATGTATTATGCTGCTAAAAAAACATAGCAGCAGGCTAAGTATACTAAGTTTGAAATCTGACCTAAGTCGGCAAAGGGCGGTATAATGTGAACTCATTATATTATGTTATTCTAGTTTGATTGAGTGGGTGATTTTACAGCTCAATTAGGCGGGGTCAATTGGCAACAGACTAATAAAAAACGGTAGGTGCGAATTCATTCGCACAAGTTTATGAAAATCGCTAATATGTGAATAAATTCGCACCTACAAAAAATATATATTTTGAGTATTCTATATTTCCGTTTCAGTTATAGGTTAAACAAAGGAACCAATGAGTTCATTTTTAATTAAAGCGCAAAATATCGGCCTGCAAATTAATCAACGTCAAATCCTCGACAATATTAATTTGAGTATTCAGCCGGGTGAAATTCTTACCCTTATTGGCCCTAATGGATCGGGCAAAACTTCACTGGTGCGTGTGTTGTTAGGGTTGCTGAAAGCCGACCAAGGCGAAGTGCAAAAAAAATCCAATTTAATTATTGGTTATGTGCCGCAAAAATTACATATTGATGCAACATTACCGATTAGCGTAAAACGCTTTTTGCAGATGGGAATTAAATCTACCGCCGCTGAAATTAATCGCCTGGCCAGCACTCTCGGCGTAAGTGAATTATTAAAACAGCCGGTGCAAGCGGTATCCGGTGGTGAATTTCAGCGCGTTTTATTAGCCCGCGCATTATTACGCAAACCCGATTTATTAGTGTTGGATGAACCCGCGCAGGGTGTCGATATCAACGGTCAGCAACAACTCTATCAATTAATTTCCAATATTCGTGATGAATTTTCCTGTGGCGTATTAATGGTTTCCCACGATTTACATTTGGTGATGGAAGCCACCGATCAAGTGCTGTGTTTAAACACTCATATATGTTGCACCGGCCACCCAGAAGCGGTGAGCAAACACCCAGAATATTTAAAATTATTTGGTGCGTCATTAGAAGGTATTGCGGTGTACACCCATCAGCACGATCACAGCCACGATTTAAGTGGCGATGTGGTTGAGCATTCACATGAGCATCATCAAGGTTGCAAACATGATCATTGATGATTTCATTATTCGCGCCTTAATCGCCGGTATGTTGGTGGTGCTGGTTTCCGGCCCACTGGGTTGTGTCGTGGTGTGGCGGCGCATGGCTTACTTTGGTGATGCCTTAGCGCACTCTGCATTGCTGGGCACATCACTGGCCATTATGTTTAATATTAAGCCATTGTTCGGGGTGATATTAATTGGCATTGTGCTGAGTTATTTATTAATACGTTTGCAGCTTAAAAAAGATTTATCCAGCGATGCGATTTTAGGCATTTTATCTCACGGTGCATTAGCCGCCGGTTTAGTGATGTTGGCTATTATGCAATCTAACGGTCAGCGCATCGATTTAATGGCGTATTTATTTGGCGATATTTTATCGGTGAGTTGGGCGTACTTAATTTGGCTGAGTGTAATTTGTGTATTTGTACTGGGCGTAATGAGTTGGCTGTGGCAATCTATTTTAGCAGTGGCAGTACACGAAGAATTAGCACGCAGTGAAGGTGTAGCAGTAGATCGAGTGCGCTTAATTTTTATGTTGCTAATGGCAGTGCTGGTGGCGGTAGCGATGAAAATTGTCGGCATTATTTTAATTACCGCCTTGTTAATTGTGCCCGCCGCAAGTGCGCGACGCTTTGCTAATTCACCAGAAGCGATGGCCATTATCGCAATGGTATTTGGATTATTAGCAGTGCTCGGTGGTGTGCTTGCATCGATGCAATGGGATACACCTGCGGGGCCATCTATTGTGTTAGCGTCGGTGGTGTTGTTTTTTATTTCTCGATTGATGAACAGAACAGAATAAATGAACCATCAATTGATATAGGTGCGAATTTATTCGCACGGGTCTATGAAAACCAGTAATGTGCGAATCAATTTTCACCTACAAAAAAAGATAAGTTTTTATTTCATCTCAGTAATAAATTAAACGTTTTTTTAGAGTTGCATATTTAATTGTTTGGCAATTGCCTGGCGCGCAGTTGTCGCTAATTGCTTGTTGGTAATATCGGCATTATTGAGGTGACTGTTAATGGGGTTAAGAAAACTCAATTCAACATTAAGTGGCTTCGAGCGGCTTAGCCCAAAAACTGAATCCATAAAAGTCAGTTCATCAATATACGGCACATGGGGATTAATGCCGCCCTTATAGGGGTAGCGTAATGCGATGGGTTGAATTTCAACGCCCGCATCAATGGCGGCCTGTAATAACCGCCCATGAAAATTGCGTAAACCCGAACCATCGGTGGTGGTGCCTTCGGGAAAAATCACTACACTGCCGCCATTTTTTAAACATTGGGTAATTTCGTGCAATGATTTTTCGGCTGCACCGGCAACCCCGCGTTGAATAAATAAAGTACCGGCTCTATGAATAAACCAACCAATAATCGGCCAAGATTTAACATCGGCTTTCGATAAAAAATGCAGGGGTTTTTGAGAGGCAAGCACCGGAATATCAAACCAAGAAATATGGTTCATTACAAATAATGTGGCGGGGGTGTTGATGTTACCCTGTACTGAAATATGGGCTTTAAAAATATGGCATAAACGATTATTCCACCAAGTAAACAGGCGCGAGGCAGTGCGTGAATGGTGAATGCCATCGTGAACAAATAATAAAATAAGCATAATGCCAAAAAATAAATGTAAGCTAATGCGAAATATTTTCCAGCTGAGTTTTAGAGAGCGTATTATTTTCAATTTTTATTTGTTAAATGTGTTTTATGAGTTATGAAAATCGCATGGATAAATCCAGCGCTGTAATATCTTTTGTAATGGCACCGCTGGAAATATAATTAACACCGGTTTCTGCAATCGCTCGAACGGTTGTTAAATTAACATTGCCAGAGGCTTCAAGTTCAATACGGTTATCATTAAGTTTAACCGCTGCACGCAAACCATCTAAGTCAAAATTATCCAGCATTATGCGGTTTACTTGTGCATCGATGGCGAGTTGCAATTCATCCATGTTTTCCACTTCCACTTCAATCATTAATTCTGGGCTGTGAAAGCGTGCAGCTTGTACTGCTTCATTAATTCCACCGGCAGCAAGAATGTGATTCTCTTTAATTAAAATGGCATCGTATAAACCTACTCGATGATTATGGCCGCCGCCACAATGCACTGCATATTTTTGCGCCAGTCTTAAGCCGGGAATAGTTTTTCGCGTATCTAATACTTTTACATTAGTGCCTTTAATCGCGGCCACAAATTCTGCAGCTTTGGTGGCGGTGGACGATAAAGTTTGTAAAAAATTTAATGCGCTACGTTCGCCGGATAACAGTGCCCGGGTGGAGCCACTTAACGAACAAATTTGCTGGCCCGCTTCAATCGCATCACCATCATTTACATCCCATTCAATAAAAATTTGTGAGTCGAGTTGCGCAAAGACTTCTTCAAACCAGTCGATGCCACAAATAATGGCCGGCTCGCGGCTAATAACCGTGGCTAAACTAAAATCATCCTCGGGGATTAATTTGGCGGTTACATCACCGCTGCCAATATCTTCGGTGAGTGCGGTGTGAACACTTTCTTCAATATAACTGTGGGGTAGGTGCATAATTGATTAAATGGCCCATACTTAAGTGAGCGCTAAGTTTACGTTTTTTTTATGTAAATACCAGCCGTAAACCCGCGAATATATGACGTTGATGAGGAAGATATGCATGCCTAAATGCGGCGCGTTTTATTTCGGGGCGGCTGTGCTGGCTGCCACCTTTTAAAACATAGTGTTGTTTATCGAACTTGGCATGTTTATTTTCAGGCTCTGGAAACGCGGCATAGCCATCGTAAGGGCAAAAAATATTGCTGCACCACTCCCAAGTTTGAGCGGTGTGTTTAATCGCTTCGAGGCGGGCGGCGGTTTCCCATTCGTGTTCGTGGGGCAGGCGCGCACCGGCCCAGTTGGCAAAAGCGCAGGCTTCATAGTGGCTTAAGCCATATACCGCATCGTTAATATTTAAATCAAATGGCCCTTGATGATTGACGCCATACCAATGCTGTTGCGGGGATTGCTGCCAGTGCTCGGGATGTTGAATGTTATTATCCGCACGCCATTGCCAACCCGCATCGCTCCACAATGTTTGATTGCCATAACCGCCTTCTTCAATAAATAATAAATATTGGCCATTGCTCACCGGCGTGTTGGCGATAAAAAAATCATCAAGCTGAATTTCGTGGGCAGGCAATTCATTATCAAATGATAAAAGCGGCTCGCCGCCCACTGAATATTTTGCGCCTTTAATATGGTTAATATCTTTAATGAGTGCTTGCGATACTAAAGGGGCTTGTGGTTTGTAGGGATGATTTTTTTTATACACTTGATGTTTTTTTAATGCGATTTGATATAGCACCATAAAAATAGATTCATAAAGCAGGGCATAGTTTTGAATAATATAATTTTCAATAAATTCATTTTCAAACAGCGGATTTTTACCCAATGCTTCTGATTGATACATCAGTAATATATCGTTGTCATCCTGCTGTGCCGAAATTTTATCAAGCTGATTTTTTAAGGCGGGCAAGCGTGGGCCGCGTTGGGCGAGTGGGCAAGCATCAGAAAAAAATAATGATTGTTCAGCGGTGAATTGACCATCATGTTGAATAACTTCATGTAGCCAGTAATTTTCAATAAACATACCGCGGCCTAAATACCAGCCCGCTGGGCTAAGCTCAGGGTGATATTGCAGGCGGTAATGAATATCGCTTAATTCGTGAAATAATTTGCGGGTGAGGTTTTGAATTGCACGCAGGCGAATCATGGTAGACAGTGAAGTGGTCACAAAAAGTCAGCATCTCATTTTAATTTGCCTTAAGCATAGCGGGCAGCGGCTTAAAAATATAGCGCAATTTGTAATAAATTTCATACTAAATTTCTCTGTTAATCTTTATGGGCTGACTATACTCATGGCAATGTAATTTAATTCACGCATTTAATTTTTAATTTCTATTCCACCTAACGTAAATACTTAAACGGATACTAAAAATGCAGCAAGGCCTAGCGCATTGGCAGAGTTTTTTAACCGATAAACCCCAACCAATTTTAGCGCGCACTAAAACCGATGTGCAGGCGCTGATTGATCAAGCACAGCTATCAATCACCCAATACGTTGCACCCATTGATTATGATGCGGGCTTTAGCGCTTTTCTGTTTAGCTATGTTAATACGCAGCGCCAATCTGCGGGCAAAAATCCATTAACCACCATGGCGAATGTGTTGTCACATTTAGGGCAGGAAAAGTTTCAACAGTTATTAAATCAAATGCCGTTGCTGGACAGTTTAAATTTATCTGAAAAAAATATTGCAGGTTATATGCGGGTGATGGGGCAAAGTTGTCATGCCGCATTACAGGCCAGCCAATGGGCACAGCAACGCCATGTGGTTGATACAGAAGAAATGCAACTGGCGACTTTATTACAAAACATAACAGAATTAATGCTGTGGTGTTATGGCAATGATGCGATGCCAAAAATTGAAGAGCAGTGTTATGTAAAAAAGCAAACTTATGAACAGGCTGCAAAACAGGTGTTGGGATGCGGTATGCGTGAATTAGGCGCGGCGCTGGCCGAAAAATGGAACTTGCCCGAAATGGCAACCGCGGGGCTGCAAACTCAGCAAAAAGATTTCACCTTGGCAACGGGGGTTTCGTTGGCATCAGAGTTAGCGCGCATTGTAAGCATAAATTGGTACGGAAAAGATGCAGCCCAAATAATACAGCGCATTGCAAAATATAATGGCAAAGAAAAAGCCGAAGGTGAAGCTGAGCATCAGCTGCATTTAAATGCGGTAAATGTAAATGATATTTTAATTAATAAAGGTTATGCGGCACCGGCAAAGTCGCTTTTTTTATTGGCGGATGATGATTATATCGATCCGCAATTTAAACTGGATGGGCCACCGCGAGAAAAAGTAGTAGCAAAACAAGAGCCAAAATTATCGGAAGATAAACAAGCAGAAAGACAGCGTATATTGGAAAAAATTAAAGCCAGAAAACGTGCAGATAATAGTGTAAATGATAAAGTAGATAACGCTGAAAATATAAAGCCTAAAAAAACAAATAAACTGGTTTCGACTTCGGCTGAAATAAAATCTAAAATCACACCCGATAAAGCTTCTAAACCTGCAGTAAAAAAACAACCTGAAAAAAATAAACCACCGGTTAGCCAAGAACTTGCCGCATCAATAAAAGAATTTCAGCTAATGGTTGCACAGGCAAAACCCACCCAGGATTTAATTGAAAAAGCAGTTCAAACTTGTTTGCTTTGTGGTGTTCAGCGAAGTTGTTTTTTTATTAAGTTATCCAATAAAGATATATTGGTTGTGAAATATTCAGCGCAAATATCAAACGATATTGAAATTCGCAACCTTAAAATACCCATCAATAAACCGCATGTATTTGCATTGTTAATGGAAAAAAGCCGAAACTTATTTTTAAATAAAGATAATGCCGGAAAGTACTGGCGCTCTATTCCCGAAAGCGTAAAGCTGGCGATTGGCGCAAAAAGTTTTTTTGCCATGTCTGTTTTTGTTAATGATCATGCGATAGGCTTGATGTATGCAGATAAAGTAAAAGGTGAATTAACGCAAGCGGAGTTTTTGCAGTTTCAAGGTGTTTGCCGATTGTTGTCAAAAGGTATTGTGCAGTCTGTACTGAATAAGAAAAAATAATCAGTGTGATTTTAGTAAAAGAAAAATAGTTACCGAAAAAAACACAAATGGACGCTAATTTATTTTGTGTGTTTTTAAGAATGCTTAATATTTTTAAATAATAAGGGCTTTGTCTTTTTGCGACCATTTGCGGTAAAAGTTTTTTTGGTTTTATATTTTTTTAATATAAATTTTAGAATTTCTTTGTGCGTTATACATATCCCTACGCTGAATCGGAATTTGTTTTAAATCGCCTTCCATAAAACCTTTTTCAATAAACCAGTGCGCGGTATGGGTGGTTAAAATAAATAGCGTGCTAATTTTATTTTTAATACATTGCTGCTGAATGTGATGCAGTAATTCACCAGCACGGCCTTGTTTTTGATAGTCGTCATGCACCGCTACGCAGGCCAGTTCGGCGCAGTGATTATCGTAAGGGTAAAGTGCCGCGCACGCTACAATCATGCCGTCGCGTTCAATCACGGTGAACTGTTCTATTTCCAATTCGAGTTGTTCGCGTGAGCGATGCGCTAATACCTGTTGATCTTCTAACGGCTGAATGAGTTCGAGAATGCCTCCCACATCATTTACATTGGCTTGGCGTAAACCTTCATAGGTGTCGGTGGTAATCATGGTGCCACTGCCATCGCGTGTGTAAAGTTCTAGCAATAATGCGCCATCGGTTTCGTGGCTAATTAAATGCGCGCGGCGCACGCCATTTTTACAGGCGTTAACTGCGCTACAAAGATGCAGTTGGGTTATTTCATCATTATGTTTTTTACTTGCCAGTGCTTCGGCTTCGGTAATATTTAATTGATGCGCGATTTTTTGCTGGGCGTTTGTCACACCGGTGGCGGGCATCATAAAAATAAGTTTATCGGCACCGAGTTCGGCGGCAGTGGCGGTGGCCACATCTTCTGCACGGCAATTAAAGGCTTCACCACTGGGTGAGTAAGCGATGGGAGATAGCAGCACAATATTATTTAATTCGAGCTGTTGTTTAATGGCATGGGTGTCTACTTTGCGAATGTCGCCGGTAAAACCAAAATCAACACCGTCGCGCACACCGTAAGGTCGCGCAGTAATAAAATTACCGGAGATAACTTTAAGCGCCGCACCTGCCATGGGGGTATTAATTAAGCCTCGCGATAATTGGGTTTCAATATTTACCCGCACTTGCCCCACGGCTTGTTCAATGCCCGGCAACGTATTTTCGGGAGTCATGCGCCAGCCTTGGTGAAAATCAGATTTAATATTGAGTGTATTTAAATGCTGCTTTATTTGCGGGCGCGCGCCGTGTACCAACACCAGTTTTACCCCCAAACTATTAAGCAATGCGATGTCGTGAATTAAGTGGGGAAAACCGTTATGCATAATGGTTTCACCTGAAATATAAATGACAAAAGTGCGCCCGCGATGGCTGTGAATATAGGGCGATGAGCTGCGAAACCAGTTTACGTATTGTTGGGTGGGTGATGTCATTGTTGTTTTTTTATTACTCTTTTATTTTTTATTAATTGCGGGATTCACACAAAATTTATGAATTAATTTTTTCAGCAATTCTACCGTCGGCTCAATTCGATCAATATCCAAATACTCATCTGGCTGATGTGCCTGCGCAATATCCCCCGGCCCCAATACAATAGTGTCTATGCCCAGCTCAGTCAAATACGGCGCTTCGGTGCCAAAGGCAACACTGCCCGCTGTGCTGCCAGTGAGTTTTTCGACGGCTTTAACCAGTGCAGATTCTGCCGGTGTTTCCATGGCTTGCGTGCCTGAAAATAAGGGGCGGGCTTCTAAGGTAAAACCGTGTTCGGGCATGACTTTTTGTAAGCGCGCATTTAGCTGCTGGCGTAAATCCAATAAATTCATACCTGGTAAGGGGCGAATATCAATGTGTAATTCGCAGGCACCACAAATTCGATTGGGATTATCGCCACCGTGAATGTGGCCAAAATTCATCGTCGGCACCGGCACTTCAAATAGGTTATTGGTGTATTGCTGTTGTAATTCATCGCGCCATAACATTAATTCGGCAATGACTTTGTGCATGGCTTCCAGCGCATTATGCCCATAGGCGGGGTTACTCGAATGCCCCGCTAAACCGGTAATTCGAATCGCCTCCATCATAATACCCTTGTGCATGCGAATGGGCTGCATGCCAGTGGGTTCACCAATTACCGCATAACGGGCGCTGGGTTTACTCGCATTGACTAATGCTTTCGCGCCAGCCATGGTGGTTTCTTCATCGGAGGTTGCCAAAATAATTAAGGGTTGTTTGTAGTCGCAGGCATTAAAGCTAATCGCAGCTTCAATGGCCAGCGCTAAAAACGCTTTCATATCAGAGGTGCCTAAACCATAAAACTTGCCGTTATCTTCGGTAAGTTTGAATGGATTATGTTGCCAGCGCTCTTCATCGTAGGGCACCGTATCGGTGTGGCCGGCTAAAATTAAACCGCCAGCACCGCTGCTATTGTCACTGCCAAGGGTTGCAATTAAATTAGCTTTGCCTTCGGCGACGGTAACTTCCTCTGTTTTAAATCCTAAATCAGTTAGCCAATTCGCTAATAGGTGGATGACCGGTAAATTGCTTTGATCAATAGATGCGTCCACACAACTAACCGAAGGTGTGGCAATTAATTGCTGCATCATCTGCAGTCTTTTAGGTTGGGTTGACGATATAAAGCTCATATTTTTTTCATATTAAAAATAATTTTTTGTTGTAAATACAGCCTAGCATAATCAATCTATCGGTATTAGTTTTAGTCGTTATGAAAATACAGTATTATAGTGCCTTATTATTTAGTATTTTAGGGCAAAAAATGTCGTTAATAAAAAGCATAAAGAAAAGAATTAATCGTAAAAAAATAAAAAACCAAAGAAATTACGTTCAGAATAAATACATTAACAAAATTTTCCCAGAATTAATTGTTAGGCATGGGCCGTTTTCTGGAATGGAATATCCTTTAGCTAGTTCTGTTGGGAGTTCACTTTTCCCTAAATTGCTTGGCTCATACGAGTCTGAATTGTCTGACATAATGGGTGAAATATGCAATAAAGACTACACCAGTATTGTCGATATAGGTTGTGCAGAAGGCTATTACGCCACCGGTCTTGCATTAAAAATAAAGTCTGCTCATGTTTATGCTTTTGATGTTAATGAAAAAGCCAGAAATTTATGCAGCCAGATGTTCGAAAATAATATGATTGACTCGCAGCGCTACACTATCGATTCTTTTTGCAGTAAAGAAACACTGGTTAATCTTGATTTTGGAAAAAAGGGATTGGTATTTTGTGATTGCGAAGGATATGAGAAAGAACTTTTTGATGAAAGTAATTTAGATGTATTGAAAAACCATGACTTGCTTATAGAAACACATGATTGTTTCGACATTAATATATCTACCTATTTATATGATTTATTTAAAGACACCCACACGATAACAGTGATAGAAAGTATTGACGATATACAAAAAGCAAAAAAATATAATTATGATGAAATTAATGATTGCTCATTGGAAGAAAAATATATTTTATTACGGGAAGGTCGCAGAACTATAATGGAATGGTTTTATTTAGAATCAAAAGCAAACGTATAATTTTTATGTTAATCAATTAATGAGGTTGAAAATCTCTGTTAATATTATAAGTCATGTTTTAAACCAGTCATTTTTTATTGCAACATCTCAACGCCATTTAGTGGGCACTTCAATATTTGCTGTCGTAAAACTTCAATGGCTTCTGGGCGAGTAAAACCTTTTCGCCATGCCAGTGCAACTCGTCGCTGTGGAGCGGGCTGATTAAACGGTATCATTTTAATTAACGTTTGCTCCGCTGATTTTGGTTTTGAGCTGGAGGGCAATACCGTAATGCCCGTGCCACTGGCAACCATGTGACGAATCGTTTCTAGCGAGCCTCCCGCCAAACTTTCTTGTAAATGACTGGATGCACTGCAATCTGGGCAAGATTGTAAAACCTGATCGCGAAAGCAATGCCCTGGACCGAGTAATAATAAATTTTCTTGTGCCAGCTCATTAGGATCTACCTGCTTACGATCTTTCCAATGGTGGTCGGCGGGAACCACCGCTTCAAATGGTTCATCATAAACCGCCTGAGTGTTAATGCCGGCTTCGTTAAAAGGCAGGGCAATTAAAATAACATCAAGGCGGCCTTGCTTTAATTGGTCGGTTAAAACGGCGGTAAAATTTTCTTCTAAGCGCAGTTGCATTTGCGGGGCGCGTTTATGTAGGCGCGGAATGAGTGCCGGTAATAAATAAGGGGCGATGGTGTAAATTACACCCAAGCGTAGTGAAGTGGCTAACGGGTCTTGATGATTTTTTGCCAATGCTTTTAATTGTGCCGCTTGGTCTAACACTATTTGTGCTTGCGCAATAATTTGCTCGCCTTGCTCTGTAATGCGTAATTGATTACGTGCTTCTCTTTCGAATATATGAAGATCAAGTTCGGCTTCGAGTTTTTTTATGCCAAGGCTGAGTGTAGGTTGGCTAACAAAGCAGGCCTTTGCGGCGCGCCCAAAATGTTTGAATTGAGCAACGGCGACGATATATTTAAGTTCAGTTAATGTCATCTGCATAATTTAACGTATCTTCATTTAAAAAACCAATCAAAATATATAGTTTAAAGAGCTTTTCTTTGTTAAGAGTTTGTTTATATCTGTTGGTTTACTAGAAAGTTGATTTCAGCATTTATTGAAATGTTTGCTATAACAATAAAGTAATTATAAAAAAGCATGTACTTTCTGTTCATTGGGGTAAGTAAGTGATAAAAAAATATATCTGTTCGAGTATTCGTAATAAGTTACTTATGATAACGGGGTTTGGCACATCATTGGTAATGGCCGCGACTATTTTTGGTATTTATACTGGCTGGGAGGCAGAGCAAAAAATGTCTGCCGCCATGCACCATACATTAAAAATTGAAGCTGAGTTTACCAAGATTAATGTTGATTTTAGAGATCAAGTACAAGAGTGGAAAAATGTTTTGATTCGAGGCCATGGTGACGGCCAACGAACAACATATTGGGCTAAGTTTTTAAAGCAACATGAATATGTACAAAAGGATGTGGATGAAATGTTGGCAGATGTAAATAATGCACAACTTGCGCAAGGTTTAAGTGCCTTTAAAGCCGAGCATAGTCGCTTATTGCCGTTATATCAAAAAAGTTTTGACGCGTTTATTAATTCTGGTTTCGATTATAAAATAGGTGACCAAGCAGTAGCAGGAATTGATAGAAAGCCAGTGCAAATGTTGTCAGCCATTGCGGTGTTATTAGAGGAGAATGTTGCGGCCATTGTACTAGATGCAGAGCAGCAGGCCATAGATGGAATAAAATTGACAATTTTGTTATTAATTGCATCTGTTGTTATCGCCTTCGTTATTTTTTTAGCGATGGTTAAAAAAATTATTGTTGCACCGGCGCAGCAAGTGGCCAATGATTTATCGTTAATGGCAGCAGGTGATTTTACCCATGAAATTATTGCGGGTTCTGATGATGAGTTGGGGCAGGTTGCACATAGCGCGGCTACCTTAAGAAATGATATGGGTAATATTGTTAATCAAATTAACCAAGCGGTTTTTAAGTTATCTACCACGGCTGAAGAAATGGCACACAATACAGAGCAATCTAATCAGTCGATGAGTCAACAGAAAATGGAAACCGATCAAGTTGCCACCGCCATGAATGAAATGACCGCGACGGTTCACGAGGTGGCACAAAATGCACAGCTTGCGTCAGAATCCGCTAATCAAGCGAATGATGAGGTAATCACGGGTCAGGGTGTAGTGAATGAATCGATTAATGCTATTTCTAAATTGGTACAGCAAGTAGAAAGTGCGGCGGATGTGATACATGCGCTAGAAAATGATTCGGTTGAAATTGGCTCTGTGCTTGAAGTGATTCGTGGCATTGCAGAGCAAACTAATTTGCTCGCTTTAAATGCCGCCATTGAAGCCGCTCGTGCCGGTGAGCAGGGGCGTGGGTTTGCGGTGGTGGCAGATGAGGTACGAACATTAGCAAGCCGCACCCAGCAATCGACAGAAGAAATTCAATCGATGATTGAAAAGTTGCAGGCGGGGGCGCAGCAGGCGGTGGAATCAATGAACCAAAGTCGCTCGCAGGCGGATGTTACCCGTGATACCGCCGCTCGCGCCGGTGAAGTGTTAACCAGCATTACCACATCGGTCACCAATATTAATGATATGAATACCCTTATTGCGAGTTCGTCAGAAGAGCAAAACTCGGTGGCCGAGGAAATTAATCGTAATATTGTAAATATTTCGCAAGGCTCCGAAGAGGCGGCAGATCGAGCAGCAAAAACCGCAGAAACCTCAGAGGATTTACGCAATGTGGCGGAAGAGTTAAAGCATGTTATTTCAAGGCTAACAGTGTAAATAAAAGTTATACCACTCAAAAGTTATACCACTCGGGTAAAAACTAAAACACGCACGTTAAAATGCGTGTTTTTTTTGCTCGGCTTTTAGGGGGTAACTTAAGGTTTTAGGCTTACGAGAAAAGCCTTATTCATTTACAATACGTATCTCTAAAGAATTTACAGTAAAAGGTTTGTCATGCCAGTTTATCGTTCAAGAACATCCACCCACGGTCGCAACATGGCAGGTGCCCGCGCACTGTGGCGTGCCACTGGCATGAAAGACGGCGATTTCGAAAAGCCGATTATTGCCATTGCCAATTCATTCACCCAGTTTGTGCCCGGCCACGTACACTTAAAAGACATGGGGCAACTGGTGGCGCGCGAAGTCGAAAAAGCCGGTGGTATCGCCAAAGAATTTAATACCATTGCGGTGGATGATGGCATTGCTATGGGGCACGGCGGCATGTTGTATTCGTTGCCCTCGCGCGAAATTATTGCCGATTCGGTGGAATATATGGTGAACGCCCATTGTGCGGATGCGATAGTGTGTATTTCGAATTGCGACAAAATTACCCCAGGGATGTTGTTGGCGTCGATGCGCTTAAATATTCCGGTGATTTTTGTGTCGGGTGGGCCAATGGAATCGGGTAAATCAGAAATACTGGGTAAAGAGGTTAAGCTCGATTTAGTTGACGCAATGGTGATGGCCGCTGATAAAAATCAATCGGATGAAATGGTGGATCAGATCGAACGTTCGGCTTGCCCAACCTGTGGTTCGTGTTCGGGCATGTTTACCGCCAATTCCATGAACTGTTTAACCGAAGCGCTGGGGTTATCTTTGCCCGGCAACGGTTCGTTATTAGCCACGCATGCGTATCGCGAAGAATTATTTTTAGAAGCCGGTCGGCGCATTGTTGCCATTACCCGCGATCATTACGAAAACGATAACTACGCTATGTTGCCGCGCTCAATCGCCAACTTTAAAGCTTTTGAAAATGCCATGACGTTAGACATAGCGATGGGTGGATCAACCAACACCGTATTACATTTATTAGCCGCGGCGCAAGAAGGTGAAGTGGATTTCACCATGGACGATATTGATCGCCTGTCGCGCAAAGTGCCGAACCTATGCAAAGTGGCGCCGGCCACGCAAAAATATCACATGGAAGATGTGCATCGTGCCGGTGGCGTAATGGGCATTTTAGGCGAGCTGGATCGTGCCGGATGTTTGCACACCGAGCTGCCCACGGTACACAGTAAAAGCATGGCAGAGGCTTTGGCAAAATGGGATATCGCGGTATCGGATGATGAGGCTGCGAAAAAAATGTTTTCGGCTGCACCGGGTAATGTGCCAACTCAGCAAGCGTTTTCACAAGAAAAGGTTTGGCCGTTAGATACCGATCGTGCGAATGGCTGTATTCATAATTTAGAAAATGCCTATTCATTAGATGGGGGTTTAGCGGTGTTGTTTGGCAACATTGCCGAGCTGGGTTGCATTGTAAAAACCGCTGGGGTTGATGAAAGTAATTTAACCTTTACTGGCCGAGCGCGTATTTTTCAATCGCAAGATGCCGCCGTTGCTGCGATTTTAGCCGACCAAGTTATCGCCGGTGATGTAGTGGTGATTGTGTATGAAGGCCCCAAAGGTGGCCCGGGTATGCAGGAAATGTTGTACCCCACTTCATATTTAAAATCGCAGGGCTTAGGTAAAGCCTGTGCGCTATTAACCGATGGTAGGTTCTCCGGTGGCACATCCGGTTTATCGATTGGCCATGCCTCACCCGAAGCTGCAGAAGGTGGCGCAATTGGTTTGGTGGAAGAGGGCGACAGCATTGAAATTGATATTCCGAATCGTAAAATTAATTTGGCAATTTCAGATGATGATTTGGCAAAACGTAGAGTGGCAATGGATGCCAAAGGTGGCGATGCGTGGAAACCGATTGGGCGTGAACGGGTGGTGAGTAATGCGTTGAAAGCGTATGCGGCGATGACCACCAGTGCGTCGAGAGGTGCGGTGCGGGATGTTTCGCAGTTAGAGAAGTAAAGCGTTCGAATGAATTCGAACCTACAGCCATCATTTGATTATTAAAATATAGGTGCGAATTCATTCGCACTGTTTTAAAAGAGTAAATAAAAATGAAAATCGGCACACCGCTTTCAAGCACCGCAACCAAAGTGATGCTACTCGGCGCAGGCGAGCTAGGCAAAGAAGTCATCATCGAATTACAACGCTTCGGCATTGAAGTGATCGCGGTGGATCGTTATGAAAACGCCCCCGGCCATCAAGTTGCACATCGTAGTTATGTGATTGATATGACCGATGGTGATGCTTTAAAAGCATTAGTCAAAAAAGAGCAGCCCGATTTAATCGTGCCAGAAATCGAAGCCATTGCCACTGATATGTTAGCGGTAATTGAAGAAGAAGGTTTAGCCGACGTGATTCCCACCGCCCGTGCCACTCAACTTACCATGAACCGCGAAGGCATTCGTCGACTCGCCGCCGAAGATTTAAAACTCGCGACCTCGCCCTATGTTTTTGCAGACAGTTTTGAAGAGTTAAAAGATGCCGCAAAACTCATTGGCTTCCCCTGCATTATTAAACCGGTGATGTCATCATCGGGTAAAGGTCAGTCACGTTTAGAATCGGTGAATGATGTGGAATCTGCGTGGCAATATGCGATGGATGCAGGAAGGGTGAATCATGGCCGAGTGATAGTAGAGGGCGTAGTGGAGTTTGATTATGAAATTACCCAGCTTACGGTTAGGGCGTTAAATGTTGACGGAAAAATCGAAACCCATTTTTGCGCACCGGTGGGGCACATTCAGAAAAATGGCGATTATGTGGAAAGCTGGCAACCTCAACCCATGTCGGATATTGCATTGGAAAAATCCAGAGAGATGGCTGAAAAAGTCACAACCGCATTAGGCGGAAAAGGTATTTTCGGCGTTGAATTATTTATTAAAGGCGACAATGTTTATTTCAGTGAAGTTAGCCCGCGCCCTCACGACACGGGTTTAGTGACCATTATAACGCAGTGGCAATCTGAATTTGCTTTACATGCACGGGCGATTTTAGGCTTGCCAGTGGATACAAGTTTGCGTTGTGAAGGGGCAAGCGCAGTGATTTATGCTGGTAAAAATGCTGAGGCAATTACCTTTGAAAATATCGATCAAGCACTGAATGTGCCATCCACAGAAATACGTTTATTCGGTAAGCCCGAAGCTTTTGAAAAACGTCGCATGGGGGTGGCGGTGTCTAGCGGTGGCTCGATTGATGAGGCACGGGGGCGGGCTCGTTTAGCCGCATCGATGGTTAAGCCCGTTTAATACCTAAGTGATTGTTGGCATTATTTTAAATGCCGAATATTATTGTTTGAACCACAATTTTAAAAGAGCGCGAGCTTTTTGATGCTATTCTAAGAGGCGAAAACATGGTGAACGTGTCAGAAAAAATACAGGATGTGGCTACTTCAGATGATGAAATCGAGTTATTTTAGCTTGGTTAGCCGCTATTCTTAGTGTGAGTTATTAGCTAAATCACCTAAACTACTATTTTTATTGATTTTTTTCTTTACCTTTGTTTTTGCTTGCGCTATTGTTATTGATAATAAAATGATGAATACAGGATAAAACATTGCCACGCCTAGCCGACGTAGTTACCCAAACCATCCGATCAATCAGCCCCAGCGCCTTATCAGAGCGCCTCTTTCGTGACCCTCTCGCGCCGTGGTGGAAAAACTTTCAGCAAAAATTAGATACCAGTGGATATGAATCTGGTGTGCAGGGTGCATTCTTTATTGCCAACTTCGCTGCCATGGGGCACCTCGCCAAGTGTGATGGGCGAATTAAGCATGTAGAAATAGAATTAGCTACGCAGGTGATGGCGCATTTAAAGCTCAGCGCTGAGCAAAAACAGCTAGCTATACGCTTATTTAACGAAGGCAAGCATAACGATTTTGCACTTGATACTTTGTTGTGGCGCTTCAAACGTGAATGCGGGCACCGTGTAAGTGTGCTGCAGGTATTTATCGAAATTCAGCTGAAAATGGCCTATGCGGATGCCAGCCTGAACGACAAAGAAATTAAAATAATTAAGCAGATGTGCAAACGACTCGATGTGTCTGAGTCTATTTACACGCGAATAGAGCGCCGTGTAAGAGCCGAAAAAAAAGCCGCCAATCAGCCGCTTGCCAGTGCGCCTAAAAAGGCTTTTAGTTTGAATGATGCCTGTGAAATTTTAGGTATAAATCGTTGGGCAGACCGCGGGCAAATTAAGCTGGCTTACCGTCGTATGATTGGAAAGTATCATCCGGATAAATTATTGTCGCGTGGTGCATCCGATGTAGAAGTGATTGAAGCGCATGATATTGTGCACGATATTAAACATGCTTATGAAATGTTAATAAAGTCGAAGCGTGTTCGTTAAAAAATAGCTGTCGTAATCGACGGGTATAGATTTGAAAAAAATTCCGATTATATTCGGGTAATAAAAAGGGAAGCTTGGCTTCCCTTTTTAGTTATGATGCTTTATTTATTTAATTCAATTACGGAATTAACAAATGACAGTAGACGCAGAAAAAATTCTTATTAAAGATGTCCCCGAAAATCTCCATGAGCGTGTTCTTCGACATTGGAAAGATTGGCAAGTTGCCTGTGAATCAATTAAGCAAAACCCAACTGAAAAAAATAATTTAGCATTGCTGGGAAAAACTTGGGCGTGCAGTGAATTTATTGCACTCACGATGATTCGTAATCCTATTTTGTGGTTTGAATTAATTAATAATGATCATCTACAAATAAGTTTCTCCCTTGAAAATTTTCGTGAGCAATTAAATAGTCGATTAGAAAAAAACTCAGCCATCAATGATATTCAGTTAATGAAACAATTACGTTTGTTTCGTGCCCAGCAAATGTTACGTATTGCTTGGCGAGATTTAGCGGGGCTAGCCGATACAAAAGAAACGCTTTGTAATTTAACCGATCTTGCAGAATGTTGCGTAGATATTTCATTAGAATTACTTTATCAAGACCAATGTAAACAATTGGGTGTGCCACTTAATTTACAGGGTGAGCCGCAGAGATTAGTCGTCATTGGCATGGGAAAATTAGGTGGCTACGAATTAAATTTTTCTTCCGATATTGATTTGATTTTTTGTTTTGAAGAAGAAGGTGAGATTTCTGGGCCACGCTCGCTTGCTAATAGCCAGTTTTTTATTCGACTCGGCCAGCGCTTTATAAAAATATTGGATGACGTAACCGGCGATGGTTTTGTGTTTCGAGTGGATATGCGTTTACGCCCCTATGGTGAAAGCGGCCCACTGGTGATGAGTCAGGCAGCAATGGAGCAATATTATCAAGCGCAAGGGCGTGATTGGGAGCGCTATGCAATGATAAAGGCGCGCATTATTGGCGGTGATAGAATTCAGGGGCAGCGCGTAATGGATATGCTTAAACCCTTTGTATATAGGCGTTATCTTGATTTTGGTGCGTTTGAATCTATTCGTGAAATGAAGGCGATGATTGCTTCAGAAATTCGCCGCAAGGGAAATTTAAACAATATTAAATTAGGCGCCGGCGGCATTCGAGAAATTGAATTTATTGGGCAAACATTTCAGTTGCTGCGGGGTGGCAGCGATGTGGATTTACAGGTTCGTGGTATTTTAGATGTGTTAAAACTATTATCACAAAAAAAATATTTAGAAATAAATGAGACCGAAAAATTAGCCGCCAGTTATGATTTTTTACGTCGTTTAGAAAATCGCTTACAAATATACAATGATGCCCAAACTCATTTATTGCCCGAAGATGAAGAGCAGCAAGCGAGCATGGCGTTGGCGATGAATTTTGAGGCGTGGCCATTGTTATTGGCCGCATGTGATCAACATCGACAAATTGTGCAACAAACTTTTTCGCAATTACTGCATGAAAATAATGCCGACGATGAAAATAAAAAACACACACAAGAAAACTCAGCACTTTCTATTTGGATGTATAACAATGGCGATAATGATAGCGATAATGATAGCGATAATGATGCCATTGAGATTTTAGAAAAATCGGGTATATCACAAGCAGAAGAAATTTTTAAATTACTTATGCAATTTAAAAAATCATCACAACTCAATATAATGACAGCAAATGGGCGGCAACGCTTAGATACGTTAATGCCAGCACTTATTAACTCATTAAGTGGCATAAGTGAACCCACAGATGTTTTTAAACGCTTGTTAGGTTTAGTGCAGGCGGTATTACGGCGTAGTGTTTATCTCTCATTATTAAATGAATATCCGCAGGCATTAAAACAATTGGTGGCTTTTTTTGCGGCAAGCCCATGGTTGGCGCAACTATTAATTCGTTATCCGGTGCTGTTAGATGAATTATTAGATCCACGAAATTTATATCAAATTCCTAGTAGCAAAAAATTAAAAAAAGAGCTGGATGGTTTATTGCAGCGAGTGGCTGGAGATGAAGAGCTACAAATAGAACGCTTGCGAAAATTTAAACAGGCACAAGTATTAAAAATAGCAGCGATTGATATTGCCGAGGTATTGGATGTATTTGAAGTGAGTGAGCAGCTAACCAATGTTGCCGAAGTTTTGCTTGAGAAGGTGATGGCATTAGCATGGCAGTGGATGCTGGAAAAATATGGCCAACCCCAGTGTGTGATTGATGGAGAGATATATTATCCATCAATGGGAGTGGTGGCGTACGGCAAAATGGGGGGGCGTGAATTAAGTTATAGCTCAGATTTAGATATTGTTTTTTTACACGACAGTGAGGGCGGCCAACAGCAAACCAATGGTGAACGCAGCTTAGATAATGCGAGCTTCTTTGCGCGCATGGCACAGCGAGTTATACATTTATTAGGCCTGCAAACCGCTAATGGCCGCTTATATGAAATTGATATGCGCCTACGCCCAGATGGAAATGCGGGAATGTTAGTGACAAGCTTGCAAGCCTATGAGCGATATCAGCAAGAAAAAGCGTGGACGTGGGAACATCAGGCCTTAATTAGGGCGAGAATTTTATGTTCAAGTGAACATTTACAGTTAGAATTTGATAGAATTCGACGCTTGATCTTAATGCGTCAGCGTGACACATCTGATTTGGCAGCAGATGTGGCTGAAATGCGCCAGAAAATGCGTAACGCGCTGGGCTCGAACGCGCTAACAAGTGAAGCGTTTCATTTAAAGCAGGATGCGGGCGGGCTGGTTGATATTGAATTTTTAGCTCAGTTTGGTGTTCTTAATTGTGCATCAGCCGATAGCACGTTAACAGAATTTACCGCAACTCGAAAAATAATAATGCAACTCACGGTGAGTCAGTTGCTAAGCGAAGATCAGGCAGAAATTTTATACAATGCTTATCGTGATTATCGTACCTGCGGACACCAACGAGCATTACAGGAATTATCGGTACAAGTTGATGACCCAGCCATTAAATCGACAAGTAAAAAAGTAAAACAAATTTGGCAAGACGTGTTGCAAATACACGTTAAACCGCAAGTATAAAAAATAATTTTGGGAGTAAGCAGTATGCAAACCATGGCAGATCGCGATGGCGTAATTTGGTTTGACGGGGAGCTGGTTCCCTGGCGCGAAGCTAAGGTACATGTTTTAACTCACACACTGCATTATGGAATGGGTGTGTTTGAAGGTGTTCGTGCATATAAAGCGGAGCAGGGCACAGCGATTTTTCGGCTTAATGAGCATACCGATCGGTTATTCGACTCGGCACATATAATGCGCATGGATATGCCATTTTCAAAAGACGAACTAAATGCAGCGCAAAAATTAGTGGTGCGCGAAAATAAATTAGAGTCTGCCTATTTACGCCCAATGTGTTTTTATGGCTCTGAAGGCATGGGGTTACGTGCAGATAATTTAAAAACTCATGTAATGGTTGCGGCTTGGGAGTGGGGCGCGTATTTGGGTGAAGATAATATGAAAAATGGATTAAGAATTCATACCTCTTCTTACACTCGCCATCATGTCAATATCAGCATGACCAAAGCCAAAGCCAACGGCCATTATATTAATTCCATGTTGGCATTGCAGGAAGCCATTAGTGATGGCTATGATGAAGCGATGCTATTAGATGCCGAAGGTTATGTTGCAGAAGGCAGCGGTGAAAATATTTTTATTGTTAAAAATGGCGTAATTTATACACCCGATTTAACCTCAGCACTTAACGGCATTACCCGCAATACTGTCTTTAAATTTTGCCAAGATCTGGGAATAGAAATTGTAGAAAAGCGTATTACCCGTGATGAAGTTTATATTGCGGATGAAGCCTTTTTTACAGGAACAGCGGCAGAAGTTACGCCGATTCGTGAAGTTGATAATCGTAAGATTGGCTGTGGTTCACGAGGCCCTATTACTGAAAAATTACAAACTTTATATTTTGATGTAGTACACGGTAGAAAAGAAGTTGATGTCAACTGGTTAACAACAGTTGCTAAATAATAGTGCTAAATAAATAATTAAAGGCGGCCAGTTAGCTGCCCTTTTTTTGTCAGTTCGAGATTAGTTATAGTTTACTTTTTAAAAGAGAAAAAAATGACAACTCAAAAAGATTTAACAACACCTAACGCAAAAAATAAATACGAAGTAACTGAAGACAATTTACCCGTGCATTGCCCCATGCCAGGAAGCAGTTTGTGGAACTCACACCCGCAAGTGTTTATTGCATTTGATAAAAATGGCGAAGGTAAGTGCCCGTATTGTGGGGCTGAATATCATTTGAAATAAAACTTAGAATTTAAAGTATTTTAATTTTTTCCGCATTTGTAATTTACGCCCGAGGTTTAGAGGTTTTGGCTTCATTCGCCTTTTATCTAAGTTTATAAAATCATTAGTCGCATCTAAAATACGCTCTGAAGCATTGCCATCTCTATTTGGATGAATGTTTAGTATATATTTTTTAATTTCATTCATTAATTCTTGGGGGCGCGACAAGGCTTTTTCTAAAGCAGGTGTAATTAAATCTATGTTTTGAACGTCGATTAAGTGTGGGCCGGGAACAGAAGTATTAAATGTCACAACAGGTTTATTTAATAATAAATATTCAATAAAAATAGATGATGTATCGCAGAGCATGGCATCGGCAGCATATAGCATTGGAATAATTTCTTCGCCCGGCTCAATAAAAGTTAAATTTTTACATTGTAAGTTGCGATAAAGATTAATCATTTCAGGGTCTGATTTGGGATGCAATGTTACTAGCCAATGCCATTTCCCTGAATCAGCCATCTTTTTAATATAATTGATTAATGTGGGTGCGGAAGTCAGTTTGGGGCTAAATGTTGATGCATAAAAAATAATTGGCTTATCTGTTTTAATTTTTTCACGCAACTGGTTTGGTGTGTTGCAATTAAACATAGGGTCAAGTTTGGACCAACCGGTTTCAGCAACGTTGAAGTAGCCAAATTTAGTTGCAAGCTGTTGAAATGGTTGAGTTGTATCTGGCCCTTGAGTGCAATATAAATCAAAGAGGCCGCGAATACGAAAATGATCTTGGCTGCTATTGGCGCGCTTACCTACATTAAATCCATGAAAAACTTCAACTTTAACGCCAGGAAAAAAATCAGGCACCCAGTTGGTAGGAACAAATACGGCATCAGGATTATATTCTTGAACATCGGCTACACGTGTTAAAACACTTGCGTCATTCTTGGTTAAAAGGTTAGGAACATTATGAATGTACCATGCAACACTATCACCTCGCTTAATAATAGCTTGCTGGATGGGGCGTAATATTGGGTAGCTATAGAGTTGTTCGGCAAAAAGCAGATATTTTTTCATAAGCATGAGTATAATACGATAAACATTTTAGTGGTATAGGCTAATTTGTTAGTTAATATTTAATTTTGTACATAAGTGCAAATTCAGGTTAGAAAATATGAAGACAAAGTTATCGGTTGCTATTATCTGTAAAAACGAAGAAAGTAGAATTAAGCGATGTTTAGAGTCGGTTTCTTGGGTAGATGAAATAGTTGTAGTGGATTCAGGTAGTACAGATAAAACGCTAGAAATAGTTTCTGAATTTACCGATAAAATTTTTATTAATGCTGATTGGCCCGGCTTTGGTTTGCAAAAAAGACTGGCTGTTGATAAGGCAACAAATAATTGGGTGTTGGCACTTGATTCAGATGAAGTAGTAAGTGAAGAACTTAAAAATGAAATAGTTAAATGTTTGCAGAGTGCAGATGAAAAAACTGTATTCAGGCTTAATCGATTAACATATTTTTGCAATAAATTTATATATCACAGTGGTTGGCACCCAGATAAAATTGTGCGTTTGTTTAATAAAAAACATTATCAATATAATGATGCTTCTATACATGAATCGGTAAATTGTAAGGAAGCAAAGAAAATAGACTTAAAGGGTAAGCTTTTTCATTATACGTTTGAATCGTTAGAAAAATATATAGATAAAAGAAATAGTTATGCAAAAGCATGGGCAGAGAGCCAGTTTAAAAAAGGTAAAAAGGCGAGTGTTATTAAAATTTTATTTCACACCTTATTTGCTTTTATAAGGCATTATATTTTACGTTTAGGTGTGCTTGATGGTTATCATGGGTTTCTTATTTCCGTAATACAAATGCAATATACATTTAATAAATATAATTTCCTTAGATTTAAGCACCATAAAACAGCGTAAAGAGTATTGTGAAAATGAATTTATCTTATGTCTTTAGACGGTTTCATCGTGAGCTGTATAAGTCAGTATCTAAAATTGGTTTGAAGCAATCGAGAGCCAATTACTTTGGGCTTGATTTAAAAGTCCCTATTATACATGGTTTAGGTACGGGTTTTTTGGTTCCAGGCGATAAATGGATGTCGGATTGTTTAGCTGTTTTTTTAAAACAAAAAAAGGGTGCAATTGTTGATGTGGGAGTAAATGTCGGGCTTTATCTTGTCAAACTAAAAGCATTAGATCAGGCTCGGGAATACATTGGTTTTGAGCCAAATGCTATTTGTAACTATTATACTCAAAAATTAATCAGAGCTAATAATTTTCAGGAAGTCCGCATTTTTCCTTTTGCATTATCCGACAAAAAAGAAATGCGTACTTTTTATGTGCAAAGAGATGCGGATAAAATGGGTTCGTTAAATGATTATGCACGATTTGGCGACACCAATAAGTTTGGATTTGATTTAGTTACTTTTCCAGCAGATGAAGTTTTTGAAATGCTTTCGCCAGATGCTTTATGTGCTTTTAAAATTGATGTTGAAGGTGCTGAGTTTGAGGTTTTGCAAGGGCTCGCTTCAACGATTGTTAAATATAAGCCATATATATTTTGTGAGATTTGGCAGTTACCGGATATTGAGCACCCAACATATAAAGAAAAACGAGATAGGTTGGAAAAAATACGAGAGCTTATGCGTAGTATTAATTATAAAATATTAGGCGTTTCTTTAGATGATGCAAGTGATATTATGTTGCTTGAAACCATAGAGGATTTTAATACAAGTTGCCGTTGGGATTATATTCTTGTGCATGAATCTGAAGCAAAAAAAATGTGCAATGAATTAAGTAATATTTAAATTTATCCATGTACTCTTCTGTAGATATTCCCAAAAAAATTTGTATTTTACGTCTTTCAGCAATAGGTGATATTACTCATGTATTGCCTGTAATAAGGGCGATTCAAAAACAATGGCCAGAAACTGAAATCACATGGATATGTGGTTCATTTGAATATAAGTTATTGAAAATAATAAAAGGAATTAATTTTATTTCTTTTAATAAAAAAGATGGATTTAAAGCTTATTTAAAATTATGGAAGCAATTAAAAAATAATAAATTTGATGTGTTATTGCAAATGCAAGTGGCGGGGCGGGCAAATATTGCAAGTATTGGTATTAAAGCGAATGTGAAAATTGGCTGGGATAAAAATAGATCTAGAGACTTGCATCAGTTTTTTATTAACAAAAAAATTAAAGCTGAAAATCAGCAGCATCAAGTTCAAGGTTTTTTATCATTTGCTAGAGCATTGGGTTTGCCAGCAAATAATCCGGTATGGGATATACCGATTACTGAAAATGCGCAGGCATTTGTAGATAAATATATCGATAAAGAAAAATCTGTTTTAGTTATTTCAGCCTGCTCCAGTCACCATTTACGCAACTGGCCTGCATCACGTTATGCAAAGCTCGCAGACTATGCGATTGACAGATATAACATGCAAGTTGTTTTAAGTGGTGGCCCCGCTGAAATTGAAATAAAAATGGCTGAAAAGATAATTGCCAGCATGCAGAATGAAGCGCTTAATCTTGTTGGTAAAGATACATTAGAGCAACTTGTCGGGTTATTGCAGCAAGCATCGGTTGTGGTATCTCCCGACTCTGGCCCTGCACATATTGCAAGTGCACTCGATGTTCCCGTCATTGGTTTATATGCTTGCACTTGGAGTAAACGTAGTGGGCCGTATAATTCATTACACTATTGTGTTGATAAATTTAATGATGCGGCTGAAAAGTTTTTAAACAAATCAGCTGATGCTTTACCTTGGGGAACAAAAATAGAAAAAACCGGTGTGATGGAATTAATAACAGTTGATGAAGTTTGTGCAAAGCTTGATCAGGTTTTATTGAAATAAGATTTTAGTTTGAAGAAAGTAAAGCGTTAAAATAATCTATATACTTTTCAACTGTAATATCGTGAGACATTTTATTTTCAAATATTATTTTACTATTGGCTGAAAGTTTTTTTAGCGTGTCTGGTGATTTATATAAGCTGCGTACACTTTGGGCTAAAGCGTTATAGTCTGCAATCGGTACAATGTAGCCATTTTTCCCGTTATCAATTATTTCCATACTACCAGGATTTGCAGATGCAACCACCGGTGTATTATAAGCCAGAGATTCTAAAATAACGCGCGGTAAGCCTTCGCCGGATGTTGAAGGTTGAATTAAAATACTGCTGGCAGAAATTAGTTCGGGTGCATTGTTTCTGTAGCCGGCAAGATGAATGCGATGTTTCATTTTGCTGTTTTCATATAAGCTCTTATAGGGCTCTTTATCTAGACCATTGCCAACTAATATAAGATGAAAATTTTCTAAGTCTGCAAGTAGGTTTGTTGCTTTTAAGGCAATGTCTATGCCCTTGTGGGGGCGAGCATTGGTAACACAAATAGCCGTAAAATCATTTTCGTTAATGCCAAACTCACTTAAGTTTGCGGGTTGTTTATTATACCAACTAAGATCATGTCCTTTGTAAATGCTAACGATACTTTTATTTTTTAGCACTTTTAACGAACTAACATAATCATATACATATTCAGATACGCAAATAATGCCATTCACTCTAGGATTTAAAATGCTGAGATAATTTCCTGGGTCATGCCAATACAATCCGCTAGCCGTGCCGCGATAAACCACAAGTTTAACATTTAAGCCAAGGCAGGCGACTACAGAATTTGGAATGGATTTTGAATTGGTAGCAAAGACGATATTAATTGATTGTTCTTTAATGGTTTTTCGAATGAGTTTAATGGAGCTTAAACTTATTTTTTTTGTAATAGGTTGTTCAATTAATTTAATGTTATGATCTAAAAAGCGTTGCCGATAATCTTGGTTTTTATGAGTAATAATAGTGACATTGTGACCAGCCTTAGCCAATCCAATATAAATTTCATATTCGGGGCGCAGGCTGTTGAACGAGCTATTACCAGAAGTACAAGCGAGTATATTCATATTAGTGTTATATTTTTTCAGCGGTGATAACAATTAACCACACAACCCCATTTTTTCTAGCATTAGCTACTTGTTCATCGGGATAATTACAGATTTCAATATCCCAGTCACCAAATTCATTTTGTGAAGGCGTGTAACGCTCTAATGGTTCATAGTCTTCTCGCCATTTTTCAATTTGTACATTTTCCCATTGGTCGTCTGGAAATAAAGCGCGAATTTTTTCTATGTCACCCATTATAAACATTTCGTTGCCATGAAAATGTACAGGGGCATCAAGATAAAGTGTACCCCTAGGCTTAAGTACACGGTGGATTTCTGTAATGCATTCGGGGTAAGACGAAGGACTGAATCCACCGCCGGCTTTTTGCCCCCAATGTTCGGCAGATTGTACGCCAAAAACTTTATCAAATGTTTGGTCTGGGAAAGGAATATCAGATGCAAGACCGTAACCGCCTTTTCCAATAGTAGGAACTTGGGATTTTGGGCGTTTGGGCTCCACACCCGTCCAAGTTCCACCGCTACGTTTAATTAAGTTTTGGGCTAATTTAAAACGTCCGAAACCAATCTCAAGGACATCTTTATTTTTACAGTCGTAAAAATGGGCTTCAATGCTGGAGACAACACACTTGCGCAAAGGTGTGCCAAAATTAATACTGCATACTTTTTTTTCTGGATCATAGCTGGTGCAGCTCGAGCAAGAAATAACTCTTATCCCGTCTACTTCTTTCCAGTATTGATGCTGCCATTTTTTTTTGCATGTAGCTGGGCTTATGGTAAGACTATGCCAGCGTTTTAATAGTGATTCTTTTTTAGAATGCATAATTTAATGCTCAGCTATAATCCTGATAAGATTTTTCTTCAACAATATCTGATTTTAAATAAATATTGATACGTTTTTTTACATCAGCGCGTTGGTCGTTAGTGACATAAACACTGCGAGCTAATTCAATAAACTTTTCACCGAAACGACGCTCTCTTTCTTCATCGCGAATATCATCTTCAATATCCCAGAGTGTTTCGTTAATTGATTTCATTTCATTTCGCAGGTTGCTTATTTCGCTATCAATGGTTACGGCTTCATCCCATACTTTATTCAGCATGGCTAGCTCATTATTTACATTGGTTTTTTTTTCAGCGGATTCAATGCGTTCAGATTTAATTTCTAAAATGGTAATTTTATCTAGTAATTCACCGGGAGAAATAGGAATAAGGACTTGCTTCATAGTTGTGCTTTTATCTTAAAATGATGGTTTATTATAAATGTAATTGCGAATGGATGCCAATTACATTGATTTGGTCGGCGTTATTTTTTGAAAGCGCAATGCATTCAGAAAATAAAATTAGGAGCGAAGAATATACTCAAAGTTCAATATGAATATTGATATAGAAGAGGGAAGTTGTATATTTTCTTTAAAATGGATTCAAATTTATAATTTATCCGATTTAATCATCAGCATTTTTTCAATTTGCATATCTTTAAATGTGTGAGGGATTCCCCCCACGCCCATGCCCGATTGACGCAGGCCAGCAAAAGGCATCCAGTCAACTCTAAACGCAGTAAAATCATTTACCATTACTGCTGAGGCATTAAGTTGTTTATAAGCATGCATCGCGGTATTTAAATTAGTTGTGTAAATTGCCGCCTGAAATGAAACATCAAGAGCGTTGGCACGGGCAATGGCATCATTAATATCTTCGTATTCATACACACAAACTACTGGGCCGAAAATTTCTTTGCAGCTAACTGATGTATCGGCTGGCGGGTTAAATAAAACGGTGGGTGAGTAACAGCTATCGGAAATTTTACCTGAGTTATGGCCCGATATTTTTGCAGAAATATTTTCTGCGCCGGCCGTTATGGCTTCTTCAACCCACTCATCAATGCGGTTTGTTTCTGAATGACGAATAATCGGGCCAATATCTGTTGTTGTTAAAGTGGGGTCGCCCACGGACATTTTGCTGCCGAATTCTGCAATTTTTTCTGCCACTTTTCGCGCAATATTTTTTTCAACAAAGATACGCTGCACCGAAACGCAAACTTGCCCCGCGTGATAAAAACCGCCCTTGGCTAACATGGGTAATGCGCTTTCTAAATCCGCATCTGCGGCGACAATTACCGGCGCAACCCCGCCATGCTCTAACGCACAACGGGCACCTGCCGCGAGTTTTGAGCGTAACATCCAGCCGACTTTTGCGCTGCCGATAAAACTAAAAAATCCCACGCGTGAATCGGTAACTAATGCTTCTGCAACAGTGTGATCTGCAGGGGATACGACCTGCGCCCACTCTTTGGGCAAGCCCGCTTGGTGTAAAAGTTTAACCAGTTCATAACAGGAAAGCGGTGTGTCATCCGCAGGTTTTATAATGACGGGGCAACCACTCGCGACCGCAGGGCCAACCTGATGCACAATTAAATTTATGGGATGATTAAACGCACTCACCGCAACCACTACCCCGATAGGCTCATGTGAAGTTACGGCTAAACGATTCATAGATGCAGCATTTAAGCCCATGGGAATTTCTTCACCATGATTATTACGAATGCATTCCACGCAGTTTTTAATGCCATCAATAGCGCGATCCATTTCAACTTTTGTATCGTTTAATGGTTTGCCGCCTTCGCGTGCAGAAAGCAAAATTAAGCGTTCGGCATTTTCTTCCATTAAGTGAGAAAGTTTCGTTAAAATTTCAATGCGTTGTGCGGCGCTTAACCATGTTGATCTGTCGTTATATAAATTGCTGGCGGTGTTGAGTGCCTGGTTGATGGCAGATTTATCTAGTTGGTCAACGGTGGCGATTAATTGTCCATCGAAGGGGGCGGTGACATTTAGTTTTCCGCTGGCTTTAATATTGCCACTGACTAGATTTTTATAATGTGCGGTCATTTTTTAATTCTCTAATTTTAGTGTGATTTTTTGACGAGATCATCGTGAGCTGAAGCTCGCTCCTACAAAAAATTTTACGGTAGGAGCGGTCTTTAGATCGCGATTTAAAGGTGCAGGTTATTTAACATTAGCGTCACTTAAATAGGACAAGCGATATCACCCAAGCGTTCAGTCAATATCATATTTTCCCGATAATCAATCGGCACTACAACCAAGCTTGGGCCATCTTCTTTAAATGCAGCTTCCAGAGTATTTTTTATGTCTGAAGATTTTGCGATGTGATGCCCATTCCAACCAAAAGCTTCGGCCAGTTGCATCCAGTTAGGGTTACCAAAGGCTAAGTCTGTATGGTGACCAAACTCGCTTTGTTGCTTCCACGCGATTAATCCGTATTCGTGATCTTCCCAAACCATCACCACGCAATTTACATTTAAGCGTTTGGCGGTTTCCATTTCCTGAATGTTCATCATAAAGCCCGCATCACCGCTCACCGCTAAAATGCGTTTATCGGGGTGCACCATCGCCGCCGCAATCGCACCGGGTAAGGCAAAGCCCATCGAACAAAAACCATTGGGAATTAAACAGGTGTTAGGTTCGTGGCATTGATAATGACGCGCCACCCACATTTTATGTGCCCCCACATCGGAGAGCATAATGTCGTGGGGGCCCATTACTTCACGTGCATCCCATAACACTTTTTGAGGTTTTATAACATCATCGGCAGTATCGTCTTTGTACATGGCCAACTCTTCGTACATTTGTGCGCGGGTGGATTTTTGTTGGGATAAATCAAAATTTAAACTACCCTCATTTTCAACGCGCTCGAGTAACATGGTAATGGTTTGTGCCATGTCGCCAATGAGTTCAACTTCGGGGTGATAATGTGCATCAATTTCTGCGGCATCAAAATCTGCATGAATAATTTTTTTATTGCCGTCTTTATTCCACAAATTGGGATGGTATTCCACCATGTCATAACCCAGAGTGATAACTAAATCGGCTGCATCAATGGCGCAAGCCACCACATCTTTTGCCTGTAGACCAATGGTGTACAAGCAGTAATCCGCATCCATATCGACACTGCCTTTGCCCATAAAGGTACTGATAACACCGATACCGGTGACTTCGCAAAATTTTCTTAATTCCTTACTGGTGCGGCGTCGAATACAGCCATTGCCCGCTAAAATAATGGGGCGTTTGGCCTTTTTTAACATCTCAAAGGCTTCATCAATAATTTTATTATCGGGGCCGGGGCGTCTAAATCGGCGTGGTGAAATGGGCTTAGTTGTGGTTTCTAATTTGGCGATATCTTCGGGTAATTCAATTAATACTGCGCCGGGTTTTTCCGAGCGCGCAACGCGCACCGCTTTGCGAATAATTTCTGGAATATTATCCTGATGTAAAACACTGGTGGCCCATTTGGTAACCGGCGCGTACATGGCAATCACATCCATCACCTGATGAGATTCTTTGTGCAGGCGTTGCGATGAACCTTGGCCAGTGAGCACTAACATGGGGGCATGATCCATATTGGCATCCGCCACACCGGTAATTAAATTGGTGGCTCCCGGGCCGAGTGTGCCCAAACAACCGGCGGGGTTGCCGGTGAGTCGGCCATAAATTTCAGCCATAAATGCAGCACCTTGTTCGTGGCGGCATAATATAAATTGAATTTTTTTAGATTTTTCCAGCGATATCATAAAGTCGGCATTTTCTTCGCCGGGTACGCCGTAAATATATTCAATACCTTCTTCTTCCAAACACTTAACAAATAGATCAGATGCTTTCATTTTAGGTTTTCCGTTGAATTTGAAATAGGAGTTTTTTAACTTGATTTAAGTGTAGTTCATTTTGTGAAAATAAATGTCTCTGTAGGTTCGAATTTATTTGTGCTTACTTATTTATTAAGAGTGTTTTCTTTATCTGGTTTGTTAGTCGCTATTAAAAATTACTATGGAAATTATTGGCGAATACCCACGCCTCGGTTAAGCAAATACATCGCGTAAGAAAATAGCACAACCGTAAAACCTAAAATAATAACAATGGCGGTGGTTAAGTCGGTATCGCTATTGCCGATCATGCCATAGCGAAATGAGTTAACCATATAAAGAATGGGATTTGCCAGTGATACGGTTTGCCAGAATTCGGGTAGCATATCAATCGAATAAAAAATACCGCCTAAATAAGTAAGCGGAGTTAAAACAAATGTGGGAATAATACTAATGTCATCAAAGCTATTTGCATAAATTGCATTAATTAAACCAGCGATAGAAAACAGTGTTGCGGTGAGAAAAAATATTAACAAGGTTAATGAATAGCTATAAATATTAATATCTGAAAAATACATCGCAACAATAGTAACGACTATGCCAACAATAATGCCGCGCGCAACGCCACCTGCAACAAAGCCAATTAAAATTAAATAATTGGGCGTGGGTGAAACTAATAATTCTTCAATGCTTTTTTGAAACTTGGCACTGTAAAAAGACGATACAACATTGCCATAGGAATTGGTAATGACCGCCATTAAAATTAACCCAGGCACAATATAATCCATATATTTATAGCCATTGATGTCACCAATTTGTGAGCCGATTAAATTACCAAAAATTACAAAATAAAGTACGGTGGTAATCGCGGGGGGTAAAACGGTTTGAATCCAGATACGAATAAAACGTAAATATTCTTTAATGACAATTGTTTTTAGTGCGTTGTATTTTTCTGCCCAAGTCATATTTAATTATCCCGTTACATTTTCAGCTAATGCAGTTTGTTGCAGTGTTTCTTTGAGATCGGTATTATTGCTGTTTTTATCTAGTAGGCACATAAATAATTGTTCTAGCCGATTGGTTTTATTGCGCATACTGGATATGTGAATATCATTTTCAGACAGCAATTTAAATAAGCCATTAAAATGACTTTTTTCATCGAGGCTAATTTCCAGCGTGCTGTCATCAATTAACTGAATATTAAATGCGGCAAGTGCATTATTTTTCAGGCAATCGGCATCGTTAATGGGCGATTGCAAATACAAAATAAAAGTTTCCGTATTTAACTGGCTCAGTAGCGATTTCATACTGGTGTGTTCAATGGTGCAGCCGTGGTCAATAATAGCAATGTTTTTACACAGGCTTTCGGCTTCTTCTAAATAGTGGGTGGTTAAAATAATGGTGGTGCCCTGTTTATTTATTTTACTTAAAAAATCCCACATAGATCGGCGGATTTGAATATCGACTCCGGCGGTGGGTTCATCAAGAATTAATAATTTAGGCTGATGAACTAATGCGCGTGCAATCATTAAACGGCGCTTCATGCCGCCGGATAATTCTCCCGCCATCACATTGCGTTTATCCCATAATTCTAATTGTTTTAAATAAGTTTCAGCTCGCTGGTATGCAAGCTCTCGCGGAATGCCGTAATAACCCGCCTGATTGACCAAAATTTCAATTACCAGTTCAAACTGGTTAAAGTTAAATTCTTGCGGCACTAAGCCAATACATGATTTTGCTTGTGATTGCTGGGTATCATAATCAAATCCAAAAATTTTTACATTGCCTGATGTTTTATTAACCAGCCCAGAAACTATGCCAATAGTGGTGGATTTGCCTGCACCGTTAGAGCCAAGCAAAGCAAAAAAATCTCCCTCATTTACTTTAAGGTCTACGCCCTTTATTGCCTGTGTGCCATTCTTGTAGGTTTTTTGTAGGTTGCTAATTTCCAAAGCATACATAATTTAAGGCCAAGATTACTTTTTGAATAAGCTATTTATTATATATGAGAATTTAACCGCTTATCAGGTAAAACTTGAAAAATCATCAAAAAAATCATACGATTGTCTTATATTCTAAAGCGGCGACTGCCTATAATGACTATCGTTAAAATCAGTATAAAAGCCGTTATAATTAAATATTGCTTTCATGACATGTTTAGTCAGCATAGGTATTAATATGGGAACCAAAGGATCAGCCAACCGCCAACGCATCGTTGATGCTGCTGACCATTTATTTTATTCCCGTGGCTATAACCAAACCTCTTTCAGCGATATCTCCGATGAAACCGGTATTCCCCGGGGCAACTTTTATTATTATTTTAAAACCAAAGAAGATATTTTAGCCGCGGTGGTTGATGCGCGGCTATTGGTTTTTAAAGAAATGTTACTGGCCTGTGAAAAAGAATCGACTGATCCGCTACAGCGATTACATGGCTTAACTCAATTTCCTTTGTTGCATGAAGAGCAGGTATTGCAATATGGTTGCCCGATTGGCTCGCTGAGCTCTGAGCTGGTTAAAGAGCAAGACACAGAGATATCTCCGATGCGTTTAACCGCAGTATTTGATTTATTGAAAGATTGGATTGAAGAGCAGGTAAATCAATTAAATTTAAATAAACAAAGTGATGAATTTGCAAAAGACTTGCTGGCCAAAATGCAGGGCATTATTGTTATTGCTAATATTTACAAAGATGCTGATTTTTTGCATCGTGGTGTAAAAGATATTCAAAATTGGCTTAATCAAAGTTTAACTAGTTAGGTAGTAACAATGACTCAAAATATTGAATATTCTGATCCTTATGTAAAACGCTTTAAAGAAGGGCGTTTTGAATCACTTATGCGTTGGCCACAGTTAGAAAATTTTTGGAATAATTTGCGCCCACAAATTGATAATAGTTGGTATGTATATGCGATTGGTGAAAGTGCGCCAGTGGAAATTAGTAGCAAAGAAAATGTATTAAAGTTTATTGATGAAATAGATCAGTTAATTCGTCAAGAGCATGATGAATCTTATTGCGGCATTGTTTATGCCGACAACCACCAAAGCCCCAACTTTATAAAAATATTTGATCCTAATAATTTAGGTGTGAGTTGTGGGTTTAGTGATAACCCGCCATTACCCGGTTGGGTAATGTCTAAAATGCAACCGGTTGATTTAGAAGAAGCATTGCGACCGGCTAATAACCGACGTCGTTGGTGGCAAAAGATTTTTGATTAAATATCGATTTTAAATGTTAGGGTTTTTATTTATAACCGGCCAATAACTACCCAACATTTTTAAGGCCGCAATAATATAAGCAATAGCTAGCATTATAAGTAATACCCGCTGAATTAATAGTTCACTCAAACTCGCGTCCTCTGCGAAACTACCATTTACTAAAATTAACAGTGCCATAAAAGCTGAAGCATAATATTTAGATTTTGGCTTTCCAGAAAAAATATTCTGCGCAAAAAATAATGTTGTTAATAACATTAAAATAATATAAATGAAATAGCACCAGCACCAGCAATAAAATATAAGCAAAGGGATATTGCACAAAAAACAATGAAAAAATAAGCCCGAGTGAAAATGCTAAAATGGTATAACGCATATTGCGCAGCCCAGCTTGTAATGACGGCATGGGATAAGGCATGGATAATATCAGTGAAGTAAAAACCGGCATCAAAAAAGCTAACGGCCAATTAAAGCCATAGGCTAATGCTACCGCAATGGTAACGCCAATTGAGAATCGAAAAATGTGAATCTGGTTTGGTCTTGACTCACTAAATGCAGCCAAGATTTTAAAGAAGAAATCGGCCGGCCTACATTAGTAGACATACGAGAACCAGCTCAACACTCGAATCCAAACCCAGCCCACCAACACTACTGGTATCGCCATTATCAACGGCAAGTCAATGCTGCTCACCTAAAGAACAAAAAATGACAGAGATTTTTTATTCTGAAACGATTTTTAGTTACTTAAAAAAAGGACAAAAAAAAGAAAGCACAGGGTGCTTTCTTTTTTGTTAACGCAGAAATGAATTTAAATTAATTCATAAAACGTCTATGCAAAAAGTGATCAACACTTGCTCGGCCCGCACCAAAAAACAGCAGCGGCAACAGCATAATAAAATAAGTGGCCGCAAACTCAATGCCATTTTTCAAGACGGTAATATTGCCCGCTTCGGTTAACCAGTTGTAATTACCGTGTTCTTCAAGCAGGCTGCGTGCCGCATCTCGACGCTCTACCGCCTGTTCAATTAAATCCATGCGCCATTCCCACGGTACAGTGAGTGTGGTTTCTGGCAGAGCATGCCAGCCATTGCTCCAGTGTGCGGTAACGGCTGCCACTATCATGGTTATCATTAATGGAATAGAAAACCAGCGAGTGGCGAAGCCGATTAAAATGGCAATGCCGCCAAAAAATTCTGCGCTGCCCGCTAAAACGGCCATTAAGTCTGGGAAGGGGAGCCCGAGATATTCGCTAAAATAGTAGGCGGTGCTTTCTAAGTCGGCAAGTTTTCCCGCACCGGCAATAATGAATATGGGGGCTAAATAAATGCGCAGTAATAAAGGTGCAGTGAAATCGAGTAATTTTATTTTATCGAGTAATAACGCTTGTGCATCTGACATCAGATCGATGAGCTTATTCATAGAATGTCCTTTCTTTTATTGACTGATTACATTGACTCGTTTTTCAGATGTTAGTTCACCATTGCTTGTTGATTAATTGTTGGGTGAAATATCTTCACATTTTCTCTCGGAATTATTTTGTGGATACAGCTCACTTAATGATTTTGAACGGCCGCTTGCCTGAATAATTCGGGCGTGCTCGCGGTTAAGTTCGCGGGGAGATTTAACACCACAGGAGTGTCCAATTACACCAACTTCATGGATAATGTTTTGAATATAGTGGGCGACGCGCCATGATTTTTGAGTTTGAACCAAACCACGTTGGAGTTTTTTATCGTGGGTAGTAATACCAGTAGGGCAAGTATTTTTTTCACACTGTAATGCCTGAATACAACCGAGTGCAAACATAAAACCCCGTGCGCTAACAATAAAATCAGCTCCCATGCACAATGCCCATGCCACTTCTGCTGGGGTAATTAATTTACCCGAGGCAATCACTTTTATCCGATCACGCAAACCGTGACATTCAAGTTTATCAATAACAACGGGCAAACTTTCCTGAATGGGTAAGCCAACATAATCAATTAAACTCATGGGGGCGGCGCCCGTGCCGCCGGTGGAGCTATCGATGGTAATAAAATCTGGCGCATAGTCTAAACCGCGCTCTTGTATTTTTTTACACAACTCATCGATCCAGCCATAAGCGCCAATGACCACTTTAAAGCCAACCGGTTTGCCGGTGACTTCGCGAATGTGATGAATCATATTTAATAAATCATCGTTGCAGGTAATATCAGGGTGGCGGTTTGGACTGATGGAATCTTCACCCTCTGGGATACCGCGAATAGCGGCAATTTCTGCAGTGACTTTATCACCGGGAAGAATGCCACCTTTGCCCGGTTTTGCACCTTGGCTAAGTTTTATTTCAAACATTTTCACCTGTTCGATGGCTGCAATTTCTTGCAATTTTTCATCGGAAAGATTTCCATGCTCATCTCGAACACCGTATTTTGCGGTGCCAATTTGAAAAACAATATCGGCTCCCCCTTCAAGGTGGTAGGGCGAAATACCACCTTCACCCGTATTGATCCATGCCCCTGTTTTAAATGCACCATAGGATAAAGAAATAATAGCGGGTTTTGAAAGTGCGCCAAAACTCATACCAGAAATATTAAAGATTGAGGCGGTGGTATAAGGTATTTTACAGGCTTCGCCAATGGTAACGGGCTTGGGTTCAACCGCGTCCTTGCCTAAGGTGGGAAACGGGCAGTTAACAAAGATAACCGTTCCCGCGGGTTTTAAATCGCGGGTAGAGCCAAAAGCCACGGTATTGCTAATGTTTTTTGCAGCGCGATAAACCCATGATCGATCAGCACGATTAAATGGTAATTCTTCGCGATCCATAGTGAAAAAGTATTGACGAAAGAAGGTGCCCAGATGTTCAAACCAATATCGAAACCGGCCAATCACTGGATAGTTTCGGCGAATGGCATGAACGGTTTGATTGCGATCGATAATGTAAATAATAATAATGAAAACGGCGGCTGCGCTAATTGAAGTTACAAATAATATTGCCAGTATTTCCAGAATGCCCTGGGAGAGAGGAATTTCTTTCATATTCTTTTATCTTATTTTAAGAGTTGTACATATAAAATAGCAGTAAATAATGAAATTTGCTGTGATGGAAGAAATTAAATCCATTGAGTTTTTAGGTGTTTTTTAAATGGGGAATGAGAGGTGAAAATGAATTTAATATGCGAAGATAGATTAAATGAAAATAAAAAAAGCCTCAAAAATCATAAGTTTCTTGAGGCTTTTAATTACAGGTTAGAATGATTCAAACCTGATGTGTGTTTAATAAATGCTTTTTACTTACCGCCACATTTACCTTCACCACACTTACCTTTTTTGCCTTCAGCTTTTTTGTCGCCAGCGCATTTATCTTTGCTACCGTCTTTTTTATCGCCGCCACATTTGCCTTCGCCGCACTTACCTTTTTTACCGTCTTTTTTATCGCCGCCACACTTACCTTCGCCACACTTGCCTTTTTCAGCAACGGTAATTTGATCAGTGTTAACATCGCTCATGCCGAATGGGTTTTCAGCGGCCATAGTCATTGGGCTGAAAGCCATTACAAATAAAAAGCTGATTGCTGCTATTAAAGATTTGTTAAATAGATTAGTCATATTATTTACCTATGGGGTTGGTTGAAGTCGTTGAGTTTATCCTTATTTATTCCTAAATAATATAAGAATAAGGAAGATGAATTTACAACAGGTTCACACTTTTTAGTTTTACTGATGAGGTTAGACACTAAATATAATCCAAGTTCCGACGCATTTGTCTTTATTTAGACTAAATTAAAGTCAATTTCTAATTTAACTTCCCTTATTCGCAGAGTCGCTAGCTGAAACATTCATTTTGTCGTCGTTACAAAAATCGTATTACTGGTCTACCCTTGAAGCCAACTATTAAATTAATTATTGATAATAGCGTATTTTGGACAGAATGAAATATAAGCAATGAATGATAATCCCGTTCCCAATAAATCCCCTCTACTCAGTAAAACCTTGGCTGACCTGATTTTAGCGTATTTAGTTTCAATTAAGGTTGAGTATATCTTCGGCATACCCGGCGGTGCTGTTGAGCCACTTTATAATTCATTGGCCAGAGAGTCGCGCACAGAGAATCCGCGCATAAAATCAGTGGTTGCTAGGCACGAAGCCGGTGCTGCATTTATGGCAGATGGTTATGCTCGGGAAACTGGGCGGTTAGGGGTTTGTTGTGCCACCACCGGCCCCGGCGCCACTAATTTAATTACTGGGGTTGCATCAGCCTACGCAGATCGAGTGCCTATGCTGGTGATTACACCGCAAACCGCACTGCCTAATTTTGGCCGGCGCAGTTTACAGGAGTCTTCCAGTGATGGCATTGACACAGTTGCCATGTTCGAAAGTTGCACTCGCTATAATTCACTCGTCTCTCACCCTAATCAACTGGAAGGAAAATTATTTGCGGCATTGATTTCTGCTTTTCGTCGACCTCAGGGGCCGGTGCATTTGAGTATTCCAATGGATATTTTAAATATGGAATGGAATGGCAGCTCAACATTTCAGCTGTGTAAACTTTTGCGGCAGCCCGAAATGATTGACGATTACAGTTTAGATACCCTGTGTGAAAAACTGATTAAAAGTCGCAAACTGGTATTGCTTATGGGGGGAGGTTGTCGAGAAGCTTCTGAAGCGATACTTGAATTTGCAAGAATGAGCCGCACACAAATTATCGCAACCCCTGCAGGTAAAAGTTGGGTGAATGCTTATGATCCTCTGTTTCGAGGCGTGTTTGGTTTTGCCGGGCATAGCAGCGCACGCGAAGCTTTAATGGATGATGACATTGATTATATTATTGCCGTGGGTACCAGCCTAGGTGAAATGTCCACCGGCGGTTGGGATGCGGTTTTACTCAATGAAAAACTCATTCATATTGAAGAAACCGCCGAGAATTTTTCGCGCTCCCCAATGGCTAGCCTGCATGTGTTTGGGCATTTAAAAACGATTTTTAAATCACTCACTCAAATGTGTTTCGCAATAAGTCTGCGTGATAATAATATGCATCTAAACCAGTCGGCTCTAACCACTTCATCCACAACAAGCATAGAAGATAGCTGTGCGCCAGAACATATTGTACTCGACGACCTGAAAAAATATTTATCCAATAAAGCCCCCATTAAACCCCAACGAGTTATGTGCGGCTTGGCCAAACGCTTTCCGAAAGATACGCGATTTGTATCTGATGCGGGCAATAGTTGGGCATGGACAACCCATTATTTACATCCACAACAGGGTGGGCATTATCACATCGGCTTAGGGTTTGGCGCGATGGCCTGGGGCATAGGCGCCGCGATTGGGCTGGCATTAGGAGCCCCAGGAAAAGTGGTGGTGTGCATTACGGGTGATGGCTCATATTTAATGAGTGGTCAGGAAATTACGGTTGCAGTACAACACAAATTACCGGTGGTTTATGTGGTGTTAAATGACAGTGCGCTGGGCATGGTGAAACACGGGCAACAACTCGGCGGCGGCGAACCGATTGGTTTTGAATTGCCACTGGTTGACTATGCGGCGGTGGCCAGAGCCATGGGCGCGCAGGGCTTTACCATAAAATCACCAAAGGATTTAATTGAACTCGATATTGAAGCCATTTATAAAACACCGGGACCGACATTGCTAGATGTATATATTGATGCGCAGGAAGTGCCACCGATGGCATCGCGACTGGATGCATTGGATCGGCGAGTGCCTCGTAAGGGGGCGGCGTAAAGTGGATGAGCTTAGGGCCTTGCTTATAAACAAGAGATAAAAGTTAAATGCAAAAAGAATCAGAAATGATAAGAAGTAAAATTTGGAAAGAAGAAGCAGAAACCGATAATCCGTTTGCTGCTAAGGCCTGCTATTGCCATGGTTATGATGTATATGGTGATTTATTGGGAAAAATTAGTTGGCCTGAATATATCTATTTACTATTTAAAGGGGAGGCTGCAACAAAAAATCAAGCTGATTACCTAGAGAGAATTTCGATAATTTTGGCCAATCCCGGGTTAAGGGATCACAGTGTTAGAGCAGCGATGAATAGTGGTGTGGGAGGTTCAACCAGTGCCAGTAGTTTAATCGCCGCAATTGCTACAGGTTCCGGCAACCTTAACGGTGGTCGTGAAATATATATTGCAATTCGTGCATGGGAAGAATGTGGACAAAATATAGATAACTGGAAAGCATATTTTAAAAATTTACAAAAAAATAACAGAGTAGGTGTGTGGAAAGATATAGAACATCCGCCTGGTTTTGATTTGTATGGTGTTAGTTGTGCAACACCTGTTAAACAAGCCTTGGAAAGTTTAAAAGAAAATCAAGCATCGAATAATATTAGTTGGCTTCATAAAAATAGAAGTGCATTAGAGAGTATTGTCAATTGTCCGCTATCTATTACAGGTGTTATAGCGGCAGCATTTTTTGATCTAGAGATGTCTGCCGAAAAGTCTGAAATTTTATATATGATTTTGAGATTGCCAGGGGCAGCTGCACATTCACTTGAGCAGAAAAGATATGGCTGGAAGCATTTTCCTTTTTTTAAAAATGGTATCACTTTGATTGAAAAAAATGATAAATAATAAATCACAGCTAGATAAGTTATTTGAATATGAAAAGCAATGGGTGACAAGTCTTGGAAAATTTTTCCCAGAAGAAAAAGTTGTATTTCACGGAAAGAATTTATTTAAAGACCTCAAAGATATGCATTGGTTGCACTTATTATTATTCGGTATAACAGGGCGTTTTTTTGAAAAAAATCAAATTAAGTTATTTGAAAGTATGTGGGTTATTTGTGCAAGTTATCCGGACCCTAGAATTTGGGTGAATAGAGTGGCTGCGTTAGCCGGTACGGCAAGAAGTACAGGAATAGTTGGTGTTGGAGCTGCGACGTCAGTATTTGAAGCTAGTATTTATGGTGGCGGCCCTATTATTGGATCTATCGATTTTATTATCAAGTTAAAAGAAAAACTTGAATCGGGTTCCGATGTTGAAACTGTAATTAAAGAAGAGCTTAAAAAATCAAGGGGGATTGCTGGTTATGGCCGTCCAATTGCTAATGAAGATGAGAGGCTGAAACCCATATTGGAATTGGCTGAAAATTTAAACATGCATACAGGTGAGCATGTGAAGTTGGCCTTTCTAGTAGAAGAAAAACTGAAAATTATACAAGGACCATGGGCACTTAAAATGAATATTGCTGCTTTGATTGGAGCATTGGCTGCAGATCAAAATTTAACAGCAAATGAATTTTATCATTTTATGTCGCTATCCAGTTCGGTGGGTATTGTGAGCTGTTTTGTAGATGCTAATAATAAACCGGAAGGGGCTTTTTTCCCATTGCGATGTGAGCGAATTAAATATGAGGGTGTGAATAAACGCAAATGGGATACTGAAAGAGGTAAAAATTAATGGAAATATATAATTATAAACATGCAGGTGAGAACTTTAAATTTCAATTGTTAGATAATGCATTTGTACCGACGGGTACGAGTACAATGATGGTTGAGTGTGTAAAAAAACATTTAAAAGAACCCTGTGAAGTTTTAGACCTAGGTTGTGGTGTAGGAATTGTGGGGATTTTACTAAATCATTACGGCCTAGTTAAGGGTGATTTATATGCATCGGATTTAGGTGAGTCGGCTGTTGAAGCCTGTTTAAAAAATGCAGCTTTGCATAAATGTAATGCTGTCGTTAAGCAAGGGTCAATATTTGAACCTTGGTCGAATATGAAATTTGATTGCATTGTTAATGATATTTCTGGAGTAGCCGGTGAAGTAGCAAATATTTCCCCCTGGTTTGAAGGCGTAGATTGTGATGCTGGAGATGACGGCAGTGAGCTGGTAAACAAGGTAATTGTTGAATCGGAAAAACACTTAAATACAGGTGGTGTATTATTTTTTCCAATTATTTCATTATCAAATACGCAAAATATTATTGAAACGGCTAAAAATAATTTTAAAAAAGTTGAATGTTTAGCTAGAAAAAATTGGCCGCTACCCAAAGAAATGTTAAACCATAAAGAAATGTTATTAAGTTTAAAAAAACAAGGCTTTATTGATATAGAGGAAAAATTTGGATTAATACAATGGTACACAGAAATATACATTGCATACAATTAATCTATTGTGTTTAGAGTAACCAGTATGTTCACATTACAATAATCAGATTTAGTCTGAATTCTGGAGCAAGCTACGATGACAGAAGATGAGCTAATTGAATTAATAAATACTACCTTGCAAAATGAAAATGAAGATTCAGAAATTAATGTCAATGTTACAATTGATTCAGAAGTTGGCGATGATGGCTGGGATTCATTAGGCCAGCTAGGTGTTTTAGCAGCACTGGATTGTGCTCTTGATGGAAAAGTTGCTGCTATTCAGGAAATAGGTGGTTCTGATTCAGTGACGTCTTTAATACATATTCTTAAGAAAAATAATTTAATGTAATTATTAGCAATGAATATAAAAATTGAAAAAATTGAATATTATTTACCGGCTAAAAAAGAAACTAGAGAGGACCTTGTTCGAGATAATCCTGATTGGAGAATGGACTCCATTGAGCAAAAAACAGGAATAATAAATCGATATGTTGTTGATGATGAATCTGCTCTTGATTTAGCCGTGCAGGCTGCAAATAAACTTAAATTAAACGGTAATGAAATTGATGGAATAATTTATGTGACACAATCACCGGAATATGTATTGCCAACAACTGCCTGTGTTTTACAGGAAAAATTAAACTTATCTGTTAATTGCATGGCATTTGATGTGAACCTAGGTTGCTCGGGTTTTGTTTACGGTTTAGGTATAGCCGCATCTCTAGTTCAATCATCATTAGTTACTAACGCTTTATTGGTGTGTAGTGATACTTATACTAAATATATTAGTAAATCGAATAGAACATGCCGACCCATTTTTAGTGATGGAGCATCTGCAACATTAATCTCTGCGTGTGAGTCAACGTCAGTGGGGCCTTTTGTATTTAAGACAGATGGTTCTGGAGCGGAGAGTTTAGTCGTTAAAAAAAATGACATTAATAATAAAGCATCAGCGTTAGAAGATTTATACATGGATGGAAGTCGGGTGTTTATGTTCACAATGAGTGAGGTTCCCAAAGCAATAAATGAAGTATTAAACAAAGGTGATATGACATTAAATGATATTGATGTTTTTATTTTTCATCAGGCAAGTAAGCTGGTGATAGATAATCTGATAAGAAAATTGAAATTATCTGAAGAAAAAGTGTATCGAAATTATTCCAATATTGGAAATACGGTTTCATCGACGATACCTATTGCATTAAATAACGCAGTTGATGAAGATTTAATAAAACCGGGTAGTAGAGTATTACTTGCAGGTTTTGGTGTGGGACTTTCTATCGGAGTCACTGTTTTAATGTGGTAACTAGAGCTAAAAAATTGAGCGTTACATGCGATAAGCTAATTCTAAGTAATACAACCTTTCATTAAGCGGGAAGTCATCAGCGATGGTTGGGGCACCGTAGGCAGCACTGAAACTACTTGGCTCAGTTGCATCCTGTTCAAATACATTCTTAATACTAACCGATACTTCCCAGTTGTTAACAATCTGCGTTCCGCGCAGAGCCATATTGACTAGCGTATAATCATCAATTTTGCTGCGGGTATCGATGGCCTCTCTTTTTCTGTCACTAATCCAGTGAAGTTGACTGGATAACTCCCAGTTATTAATGAAGTTCCAGCGGGCATCAAAATAGAATTGTTGTTTGGGTACAAAAGCAAGTTGACTGTTGGTGGCTTTATCTTTCGTGCTTTGATTGGCGTAATTCGATAATAACTTCCATTGTTTATTTATACTCCAGACAAAATCTATTTCTAGTCCTTGCCCCTCTGTGTTCGTAATGTTTTTGGAGCTTAATGTGCCATCAATATTAGGAGAGAAATTAATCATATCTTCAGTTTCATACGAATATAAATTTAAGTTAACATTGATGCTGTTGGTGGGCCTGAAGCCGAGGGCCAGTTCAGTGGTATCGATGGTTTCAGGCTTAAGGTTTGCATTGCCCAGAGCAACGGGATTATTTCTGGCAAACAGCTCATTAAACGTTGGTGCTCTAAACGCACTACCATAGAGAAGCTTAGTGGTGATTTTTGAAGTGGTTTGCCATACAAGTGCAACTCGAGGGTTTGTGGTGCTGCCAAAGTCAGAATAATCATCGTATCTAATACCCGCAGTCAGTGTCCAGTCGGTATCAACTTCCCATATATCTTGTATAGATATATATGATATGTTTCTCTTTTCATTGGAAAGGAATGCATTATCTGTACCAGTTACATTTGTTAATGTTCCATCAACTGTTGCTGGAGGGGGGCCACCTAAGGTGATGTTATCTAACACACCGGGGCCAAAATTTTTAGTTTCAAATGCTTCTGCTTTTTCTTGTTTAGCACCTACATTCAATCGCAAGTTGTGGTTTTCAAAGCCGTTAAATAGTGCAATAAGGTCAAGTTGAGGAATAGTGCTTTCAACACCAGGGTTGCCAATGTAGCCATCTGTAAATAAAGAAACACCTGCGAATCCGGAGATAGCAGGGAAGTTACCATCAGTACCAATGGCTAATACAGAATTAGCAGGGAAGACATTGAAATTAAAGCGTGTTTTTACATATTGGTGACTGAATTTCCCCGTAAAATCCCAGTTTTTTGCTAAGTCTTTATTGTTATATTCAATTGAGAAAAGGTGTTGGTTAATATCGGCATTACTCTTTGAGTCCAGTGCAAGTGCGACACCTGCACCTTGCCCAAGATCACGTTGCAGCCAGCCATCTAAGCCGATCTTCCAGTTTTTGTTATTTAAATGAAAATTATAACTCGTCGATTCATATCGATAGTCCAGATAGCCTGGTGTTAGCGATGCGCTTGACCCAAAGGCCACATCATTGAGAGATTGAAGATCGCTGCTTACAACTCTACTGGTATCAGCATCTTGCTGTGCATATTCAATATTGACAGCCAATTTCCAGTCTTGAGAAAATTTATGACCATATTGAGTCCAAATATTCGTTGTACCAATTGATCCACCTTTTACACCAATTTCGAAGCCGTTTAATTCGTCCGCATTTTTTGTGATTATATTAATAACACCAGCAAAGGCATCAGCACCATAAATAGCAGAGCCTGGGCCACGGATAATTTCAATTTTTGAAATGTTTTTAATATTTATCCGTGAACTAGGTGGAATGGAGCCATTAGCTAGATCAGATGAAATTCTGTAACCATTTAACATAAATAATACCTGTGGCGTATAGCTGGTTTTAAGCCCCCTAATGTTGACCTGTTCATATGAAGTTAAAACAGATAAAGATGTATGGAGACCAGGTACTGATTCAAGTACATCATTTAATGTAATCGCACCCATTGCTTTTATATCATCGGCAGTTATGAGGGTTGCTACTGCTGGGGCTTTCTCTAAGGGAATAGCCGTACCTGTAGCAATTTCAATAAACGGTAATTCTAACAACCCTTCTAACGATATTTCATGCATTGCTGTTTCAGCATAGGTTAAAGAAGGCATTGAAAGTAAGGAAAAAAATAAAAGTGGAGATAAATGTTCATTTTTCATATTAGTGCCTAGCCTGAAGGGCAGATATTGATGATAACTAATAGTCAAAAAATGATGGAATAGCAACAGTAAGCATGGTTTTTTAGTAAGAGTTTGGGTGTTAGGCAGTCTAAATTATAAGATAATTCTGCTACACTTTAATCATTATTAAACGGGCTAATATAAGCAACTAATGACGAGTATTCGTTACACATTAATAAAGCGTATCACCCTCATTATTGTAATAACATTTATCAGTGTTATCAGCAGTATTACCTATCTAAAATTACAAACATCCAGTGAAAACTTATCTATTACAAAAAAATATGTACTTAATGCATTGATTGATAATGGCTTGACACTAGTTACCAATAATAGCCGAGCATTGCAGGGAATGGCCGAAGATAATGCCTTTAGTGCGGTGCAAAATTTGGTATCGGATACCGTGTTAAATAATAAAAATATTATATATGGTATTTATATGGATGAAGAAAATCGTGCATGGGCAATGAGCAGTAAAAATAACCCACGTGGAAAATTAAATGAAAATGTTATATTAAAAGATGAAATTGCCAAGTGGGCAGCAGGCTTGCGCAATGCTGATTATAGATATTTGATAACAGATGAAATGGAAGGTTATGAATTTGCTGCACCGGTTATTGTAGAGAGTGAGTTTTTAGGGGTTATTCGATATGCATTTTCAACAGAAGACTTAAATTTAAAATTAAAAAAAGTCGCGTCATTGGCCGAGACGGATCTTTATCGTACTTTATATATCATTAGCTTTTTGAGTTTGGGCGCACTTGTTTTTTCTTTTTTAGCAACAAAATATATTGCAACAAAAGTCACCTATCCATTAGCGATATTATCAGAAGCTACAAAACGAATTATTGATGGTGATTATGAAACCTCAATTAATATAAAAAGTGATAATGAAATTGGATTGTTAAGCAATAACTTTGAAAGCATGCGAATACAAATAAAGCAAAGTTTACAAGAGTTGATAGAGCATCAAGATCAACTAAAGGTGAATAATGACGAGCTACAGGTGACGCAGAGTGAGCTGAAAAATCTTAATTTAAATTTAGAGAAAAAGGTTGTTGAAAGAACTAAAGAATTGAAAAGTGCTCAGAATCAATTGTTAGAAGCTGCGCACTCTGCGGGAATGGCCGAGGTAGCGATAAATGTGCTGCACAATTTAGGTAATGTATTAAATAGTGTTAAAATTTCAAATCAACATTCTCAAGAATTATTGAGAAAATCAAAAATTAAGGTGTTAAAAAAGACCAATGATCTATTAAAAAATCATAGTGAAAATCTGGCAGATTATTTAACTAAAGATGAAAAAGGCAAAAAAGTACCCGGATTTTATGTTTTATTAGGTGACCAATTAATACATGAGAATGATGAACTTAACAAAGATTTTATTCGTATATCTCAAGGCGTTGAAACAATGCATCGAATTATTAGCGATCAACAGACAATTGCTATGCATGGAGAATTTAAAAATGATATCAATGTTGTTGAGGTAATAAATGAATCTATTAATATTCAAATGAGTGTATTGTTGCAAGACAATATTGTATTAACACGTGATTTTAAAGATGTCGGTTTGTTTCTTGGTGATTCAACGAAATTACATCAAATAGTCACAAATCTTATTTCAAACTCAACTCAAGCTGTGGTTTCAAATGAAATAAATAATCGAAAAATAAATGTATCAATATATCCTGTCGGCGAAGAGATTTTTATTAAAGTAAATGATAACGGTATCGGTATTGATGAGAAGGTAATGGAAAAAATATTTTCTCATGGGTTTACTACAAACAAAGACGGGCATGGATTCGGTTTGCATTCCTGCGCTAATTATTTAACTGAAATGAAAGGTAGAATATATGTAGAAAGCGATGGCATTGGTTGTGGTGCCAGCTTTTATGTGGTGTTGCCGGTATCAAAAAAATAAAATGTTTTCGGTGTGATGGTATTTCTGAAATAGAAATAAAGAATATCTAAGCGAGATAGCATTATTGTAAGTGTAGAATTTAGTGCTTTAATTATTATTGTATTAAACGGTCAATGGCATCAAGTTTTTGCATGTTGATTGGTATGTTTTTGCTTTTGGAAAGTTTAACGTTAAGTAGCTTAGTGATCGATAAAGGTTCAACAATATCCGGTTGGTCAATTTTCCAGTTGTTGTCAATAATTTCCGCAATCATTTCGGCACCTTGCACTCCTAAAGCATAGTTGTCTGGCGATATTGAAAATGTACCAAAACTTAATGGTGTCGATGTTAATGCGTCTATACCAACGATAACGGGTTTATTGAAATTTTTAAGCGCAGGTATCCAAGCATTTTGAATGAGCCGTGCACTTAGTAAAATATTATCATTAACGACCCATAGTGCATCAATGTCATCTTTGATTAAATGCTTTAGATGATATTTAACTTCTTGGAAAGACGGATTGTTTTCCAGTTTAATAGTCACCAGTTCAATGTCTTCTTGGCGGCAGAAATCTTTATTTATTTGAATAAAATCTGACATCCATTGGCGATAGATTACACCAATTTTACGTACCGGTTTATTAAGTAAAGATCTAACCTGTACGGCGCTAGTGACAGCGGGTATTTCATATCGAATGCCGCTGGTGTTTTTTACATTCGCTAATTGCTTGTCGATATATAATGCAGATAAGGCTAAGCCAGGTGGAAAATTCTTATCCGTTACCGAAGCCTGATAGCTAGAATAAAGGGCGACAGATTTATTTCCAATTAAGATGATAATTTTTGGTTTAATGTTGCGAATACTCTGTTCAATATCATTTGTTGAGGTTTTTCGTTTAATTATCTTTTCTATAAAAGTGACTTCGTCATGCAGGTCGTCGTATATGGCTTTATAAGTTTGATCAAAAGTCTCTCCCTCGGATCGTAATACGAGAATAGTCTCAGCAAAAATCACTTGCGGAATCAATAATATTAATAAAATTAGTACTATTGATTTCGTACCGGTAAGCCTTTTCATTATTTCCATTGATCGACTCCTAAAATTTCATTTGTTGTATTATCCAAATGGTTAATACACTGTGAAATGTTTAGATTGGTTGTGTTGTTATGTGTTTTCGTGGCGACAGAAATCATATCCAACTTTATTTTTATGTTGGTTGATATCAAATTCTGTTTGGATGTTTGCTTGAGTTTTTTATAAACGCTTTCGCTGATAAAAACGGCCTGCACTATATTAAAAGTAAGCAGTGGGAGTAAGTCTTCTGTTTTTGTTACACGCTTTATTTTAACGCTACTGCCGAGTAGTTTGCTGACATAGCTCGTCATTGGTTTGCGCCCTAAAATGTCGATTACACCTATTTTTATTGAGGCCAGATTAGAGGTTTTAATAGCTTCGTTAATAGAAACCAATACGTACTTTTCATTAATGCTGCCATTACGCTGACCTTGAAATAGCGTTTTGTATTCAGGCTTTTTCTCAATAACGGGAGGCAGGCTAATAATAGCTTCGGGAGGGGCAATCTTAAGTTGTTTTAAATAATCATTGATTCGGCCAAATACAATGGTATCAATGTTGGGGCATAATTTAGTGAATTTTTTTTGTAAAATTTTTGGACGTACTTCGGTTGGAAAAAACACATAGAGACTAGTTGCTGCCGATGTGTAAGACAACGAAGCTAGAAAACACAGAATAATAAAGCGATGTAATATTTTTTTTGTCACTTTTATTTAGTTTATTTAGTTTATTTAGTTTATTTAGTTTATTTAGTTTATTTAGTTTATTTAGTTTATTTAGTTTATTTAGTTTATTTAGTTTGTTTAGGTTATAGCGATTACTTTTTTAAAAGCTGCTGCAGAGATTGTAGGTAAGTTATTTCATCCGGTGCCTGATTATTTGATTGTGCCGACCACATTGCCTCTGCCAAACATTCAATCATGCTGTGCTCAGCATCATGGGCAGAACTCTTTTTTACTAGCAGTTGCTGGTAGATTTGGTTTATACCCGCTGGGCGATTAGTGGCCAGTTGCTCGCGCAAACCTAAGTGCAAACCCATGTGTAAAAAAGGATTGGTTTCACCCATTTCGGGTGAGAAATCTTTTTCTAATTGCAGCACAAAATCATGGTATTCGGGATGTTCTTTTATCACTGCGGCAATTTGCGTTTCTAGCGCACTTAAGGTTTGCTGCTGCTGAAATTTCTGCCATGCAGTTTTGTACATTTGTCGGAGCTGGTTTCTATCGGTGCCAAACATTATTCAATATTCTTCTGTTTAAATTCGCAAAGGTCTTCGATTATACAGGAACCACAGCGAGGTTTGCGTGCAATGCAGGTATAACGGCCATGTAAAATGAGCCAGTGATGTGCATTTAGCCTGTATTCTTCGGGGATAAATTTAAGCAATTTTTTTTCGACTTCGAGCACGTTTTTTCCCGGCGCGATTTTAGTGCGATTGGAAACTCGAAAAATATGCGTATCGACGGCCATGGTTGGGTGGCCAAAGGCGGTGTTGCGAATGACATTGGCGGTTTTTCTGCCCACCCCAGCTAATGCTTCGAGAGCTTGCTGATCGTCGGGCACTTCGGAATTATGTTGTTCAATTAACATTTTGCAAGTAATGATAATGTTTTTAGCTTTGGTGTTGTAAAGCCCAATGGTTTTTATGTATTTTTTTAAACCGGTTTCACCAAGCTTTAAAATTTTTTCGGGGGTATTGGCAACCGCAAATAATTTGCGGGTAGCTTTGTTAACACCCTTATCGGTTGATTGGGCAGAGAGTGCTACCGCCACTAATAATTCGTATGGCGTTGAATATTCTAACTCGGTTTTGGGGGTGGGATTTTCGGCTTGCAGACGAGAAAAAATATCAGCGCGTTTTAATTTATTCATGTTTATGTAAACGCTGCAAGTTTAAACTCTGGCTGGTGTTGCCGATATGGTTTGAGAGTCGCTAATTGCCTGCTTATTTTTATTGCGTTTATCAATAACATTTTTAAGCGCAATAATTAAACCCATGCCAATGAAGGCGCCGGGGGGCAAAATGGCGAGTAAGAATCCGGCGTAGTCGTCAAAAAATACTAGCGTCCAGTTTTGCGCTATGTCGCCAAACATTAAATGTGAGTGACTAAATAAGGTGCCATAACCTAATATTTCTCGAATAGTACCGAGGGTAATCAGCACCAGTGTAAAGCCGAGGCCCATCATTAGGCCATCGAGAATAGACGGCAGTAAACTATTTCTAGAGGCGAAAGCTTCGGCGCGGGCGAGGATGCCGCAGTTGGTAACAATAAGGGGAATGAAAATGCCCAGCACCGTATACAGCTCGTATAGCCATGCATTCATCGACAGTTCAATGGCGGTAACCACCGAGGCGATGACCAATACGAACACCGGCACGCGCACTTCGGGGCGCACCCAGTGACGGATTAATGAAACAATGGCATTGGAAAAAACGAGGGTGAGCAAGGTTGCTAAGCCTAAGCCCAAGCCATTGATAAAAGTGCCGGTTACCGCCAGTAATGGGCACAGGCCAAGCAGTTGTACCAGTGCAACATTGTTGTTCCACAGGCCGTTTTTGCTAATTTCGTTGTAGTTGTTTTCGCTCATATTGTTTTGGTCGGTTTAACTCATGTGTGTCATTTTCGAATATTGGTGTCGGGAATAACGAAATAATTTATAGTAGTTAGGATAGCAAAAAAACACTAAATTAATATTTTGTATAAATATCCACAACACTTATTTTACGTTTTACTCTTTGCGTATATTCGCGGTAAAAACCTTTAACTTTATTAAGTAACTTTACCGCATTTAAAGTCGCTAAATCGATATAAACTTGTGCGAATGAATTCGCACCTATAAATTCATTGGGGGTATTCTTTTCATCTGGTTCGTTAGTTATTATTTATTAAGCTTGGCTTTATTTGCACTCGCCAATGCGGCCTGTTTTTCAAATCGTTCAATCAATTCTATTTTATGTCGATCAAAGTATACCAGACATAAATGCACGGCTTGCACTACTGCGCGTGGGGTAATGGTTGCACCGGTAAATTGATCGAATACACCGCCATCGCGTTTTACTTTCCAGTTTTTTTCGGCGGGGTCATTTAATGATTTTTCAGTAAAGCCAAATATCCAATCACTTTTTTCAGCTTCTACAACATCGCCAAGGCCGGGGGTTTCTTTGTGGCTAACAATACGCACCCCCGCTAAAGAACCGTCAATATTGACGCCGACTAACATTTTAATTTCACCGCTGTAACCCTTCGGTGCAATAACCGGAAAAATCATTGCGCTAATTTTATTATTTTGTTGGGCAATATAAATGGTCGAGGGCTTTTTTTGGCCGAGGCGATCATCGGCTGCTAGCTCAAGTGTGGTATGCAATAAATTATTATCGTATTTATCGGTGGGTAAAATTTGATTGAGTTTACGCAGTAAAGCTAAGCGTTCATTGTCGGCTATTTTTTCAATGGTGGCATGGTGGGTAAAGCCGACCAGTGTTGTACCAAGGGTGGCAAAAATGCCGAGCATCAGCCCGCTAAATAAAATAATGCGCAGTTGGTTATTCATCATCATCTACTTTGTGGTGATGCGGGAATTCTGTCCAGCTATGCCCGAAGGCGCGGGGCATGGTGTAGTAGTCTAGCAAAGGAACGGCCATATTCATTAAAATAATGGCAAACGCAATGCCATCTGGATAACTGCCCCACGTGCGAATAATAAAAATAAATACGCCTATGCCCATGCCATATAACCAGCGACCTTTGGTGGTGGTGGCGGCGGTGATGGGATCGGTGGCAATAAAAAAGGCCGCCAGCATAATGCCGCCACTAAATAAATGAAAGGTGGGTGGGGTAAAAGAGGCGTAATCATAAAGTGCAAAGGTGTTTGATAACACCAGTAGTGCCACAATAATGCCCGCTGGTATGCGCCAATCGATCACTTTTTTTATGGCTAAATATAAGCCGCCAGCTAAAAATAAGGCGTTGATCCATTCCCAGCCGAAGCCACCTACCGAGCCAAACATGGGGCCATAGACTTTATGGTTTTCGATTTCGTGAATGCTTAATTCTAAACCGAGTTGAGTTTTTACCGTGTCTAGCGGGGTGGCCATAGTGACGGCATCCCAAGTGAGAGCAGGGGGGAGGTTAGCACCAAAAATAATCGCTAAGGTTTCACTAAATGTTAGCTGAGTGTAGTTATCTAATAGGGGCGGAACCCATTGTGTCATTTCTTTCGGGAATGAAATAATTACTACCACATAGCCAACCATGGCAGGGTTAAACGGATTAAAGCCCAAGCCGCCGTATAAATGTTTGGCAATAACAATGGCAAATAAAGTGCCAATAACGGTGAGCCACCAAGGGGCGAGTTGCGGCAATGCCAGCGCTAATAAGGCGGCGGTGAGCAAAGCGCTGCCATCGGTAATATAGGGCTTGATGGGGCGTTGGCGTATCCACAACATTAACGCTTCGGCGCTGAGTGCCGCCACCGAGGCAATAATAATATTAATTAATACGCCCCAACCAAAAAAGTAAATCATGGCGATGGTGCCGGGAATCATTGCCAGCAACACTTTATACATCAGTGTTTGCACGCTGTTTTGTTGTGCAATATGGGGGGAGGTGACTGTTTTAAATTGCATCTTTGTGGCTCTGCGTTAACATTTTATTTTTCATCGTTCTTCTCATCACTGGCCGCCGAATTGGCTGCTGCAGTATCCGTTGGTTTTTTATTTTCAGCTCGTTGCGCGGCTTTTTTTTCTTGCACGCGTTTCATCGCCGCTTCAATGGCGGCTTTTTTAGGATCAACTTCGCTGCCACTACCACTGGCTTTTGCCGCCGCTTCCGCTTGTTTTTTCTTTTCTAATAACTCTTTCTTTTTGCGTAATTTTTCGGCGCGCTCTTGCTTTTCTTTGTCGAGGCGGGCTTGTCTAAAGTTGTGGCGGTTGCGGGCATGATCAGATTTTATGCGCTCACGTTCTTGGTTCCATATTTCAGTTTTTGCAAAGCGATAATATTGCACTAATGGAATTTGGCTGGGGCATACCTGTGAGCAACAGCCGCATTCAATGCAATCGAATAAATGATAATCCTGTACCAAATCAAAATTTTTGGAGCTGGCCATCCAAAAAAGTTGCTGCGGTAATAGTTGCGCGGGGCAAACGCTGGCGCAATCACCGCAACGAATGCAGGGCATAGTGGCAGGTATTTCTGGTGGCGTGTTTTCTACTAGCAAACAGTTGCAGCCTTTAATTACCGGCACATTATCGGTTTGCAAAGTGAAACCCATCATAGGGCCGCCCATAATTAATTTGCTAGCATCCGCATGATAACCGCCAGATTGTTCAATGAGTTCAGATAGGGGGGTGCCAATCAGAACGTCCATATTTTGTGGCTGCTTAACCCCTTCGCCAGTGATGGTGACGATGCGAGAAATAAGCGGTTCGCCTAAAATAATGGCGTTGTGTACGGCTACTGCGGTGCCAACATTTTGCACCAGTAAGCCAATATCAGATGGCAGGCCATCACTGGGAACTTCTTTGTGAGTAAGCACTTTAATTAATTGCTTTTCACCGCCGGTGGGGTAAATAGTGGGAATGGTGACCACTTCAATGGTATGTAGGTTTTGCTCTTTTAGCACGTCTTTAAGGGCGGCGATGGCGTGTGGTTTATTATCTTCAATGGCGATTAAGCAATGCGTTGCGGAAACAATATATTGAATAATCGAGCAGCCGGAAATGAGCTCTTCGGCGAATTCGCGCATCAGCATATCGTCGCAGCTAATATAGGGTTCGCATTCGGCGCCATTAATAATTAAGGTTTCAATATGTGCGTGGTTAGCGGTATTAGCATTCGTCGCATTAACTTTTACCGCTGTAGGAAAAGCGGCACCACCTAAACCGACAATACCGGCTTTACGAATTAATTGGCGTAATTCGGCGGGGGATTTTGTGTTGGGATGTTTGTTAGGTTGGTGTTCTATCCATTTGTCTTCGCCATCGGTTTCAAGCACGACGCAAAGCGTATTTAAGCCAGAAGGATGTGGCGCGGGTAATTCATTAATGTCGATAATGGTGCCAGATGAGGGTGCATGTACAGGTGCACTAACATATTCAGGGCACTCTGCAATTATCTGACCTTTTAATACTTTATCACCCACTTTAACCCGTAATTGCCCCGCTTCACCAATGTGTTGTTGCACCGGCAAAGTGAGCTTTGCTGGCAGTTTGGCTTTTACAATGGGCGAGCCGGTCGACATGCTTTTATGGCTGTCGAGTTTTAAGCCGCCATGAAAATGCCAGAGCTGGTGGGATGATCGAGTCATATTTTATGTGTTATCACGTTAATGTTGGTTAAGCCTTGGGTGCGGTTTGGGTTGCTTCAGGTAACGACCAACGCCAAGTATCCGGCTCAACTTTTACTGAGCGAATATAAATGCAGTCTACTGGGCAGGGTGGAATGCATAAATCACAGCCGGTGCATTCACTCTCAATAATCGTGTGCATTTGTTTAGCCGCACCCAAAATAGCATCCACCGGACAGGCCTGAATACAAAGTGTGCAGCCAATGCAGGTTTGCTCATCGATATATACAACGGTTTTTTCGGGTTCACTGGCGTGCTCTTCATCCAACGCCATGGGCTCAACGCCAAGCAAGTCAGACAGTGCTAACATGGTGACTTCGCCCCCCGGAGGGCATTGATTAATATTCGCCTCGCCACTAATAATGGCCTCGGCATAGGGGCGACAACCGGGGTAGGTGCATTGGCCGCACTGGGTTTGAGGTAAAATCGCATCGATTTTATCAACCACCGGATCGCCTTCTACATGAAATTTAATTGAAGAATAGCCCAGTAAAATCCCAAATAAAATAGAGATAGCCGCCAGCGTGATAACCGCAATAAGTATCGACATAGGGCTTAATTTACCAAACCAATAAAGCCCATAAAGGCCAGTGACATAATGCCCGCAGTAATCATGGCAATGGCGGTGCCTTGAAAGGCTTCGGGAATATCAGCCACCGCAATGCGTTCACGAATGCCAGAAAATAAAATCAATACCATGGCAAACCCCATGGCGGCACCGAAACCATAGAAAAAGGATTGTAAAAATCCGTGATCTTCTTGAATATTTAATAATGCCACCCCTAGCACGGCGCAATTAGTGGTGATAAGGGGCAGAAAAATACCCAGCACGTTGTAAAGTAAGGGGCTGGTTTTGTGTACCACCATCTCGGTAAATTGCACCACAACGGCAATTACCAAAATAAACATAATGGTGCGTAAATACATAATGTCGAGAGGGTTGAGAATATATTCGTTGACCAAATAACTTAAAACCGATGACAAGGTAAGCACGAATGTGGTCGCCAGTGCCATGCCGATAGCGGTTTCCAATTTACGTGACACCCCCATAAAGGGGCACAGCCCTAGAAATTTAACTAGGACGAAATTGTTGACCCATATAGTACTGATTAATATTAGTGCGTATTCAGTCATAGATGCAGGCGCTTCTTAGTAGTGAGAGAAAGCTGTTGATCAGTTAAATAAAGAGTACTGATTAGAATGTGTGTGTATTCAGTCATTTATATAGATAGTCGTTGAATATGAAAGATTTAGAGTTTACCTTAATCAGTTGGCGATGTGGCATTGATCCGATTAAATATGAAAAAAATCTTATATAGATAGTCGATAAATCGATGAATTATATCCCCAAATAATTGATATAAGGGCTTGCGCTTGCCCCTTGAAATATGCGTTAATAGTCCCCTTTCCCGCTAAAATGATGCCAGCGTGGTTGTGGCATTAGTTCTTCGGAAGTATAGGAAACGCTTCTAGATCGGGTCAAACATTTTAAACTAGCGTGGAAATCCGTAAATGTGCGGAGCCGGCCTTATTAAGGCCGGCTTTTTTTATGCCTAAATTTTTATTTAAGGTGTTTTGGCCGGCGCTTTGACTTGGCAAATTTTCGGTCTATATTTTGTTGGCAAGCTCCCCCCCAAACAGTTCCAAACAATTCTGCCTTTTAATGTATTCGGGATGAAAATTAATGTTTCATCTTTACCGTCTAATACCTCTGCTCGTAGCGTAACGGTTATTACCGCATTGTCTCCCACCATAACCGATTTTAACGATGGGTTACTGATTTGCTTATTAAGCCCCGCATCAATATTTTGGTTGGGCCAAAAATTAGTTTGTAATATAAATTCGGCTACCCGATTACGGGCATCAAATGCGAGTTCTAAGTCGCTCTGAATTTGTAACTGTTTGGCGTATTGCTGATAGTAAGGAAAAGCAATGGCGGCGCCGATACCTAACACAATTAAAAAAATACCCAGCTTTACCCATATAGATTTTCGATGGCTACGATTTAATTCAATAGGGTCATAGTCACAGTGTATACAATGTGAATTAGCGCTGGCTCGAATGGTGCCGCACTCGGGGCAGAAATTTTCTGGGTCGACATTATCAATGGGTCTAATTTTTTCTTTTTTATCCGATTTTTCTTGTGGGCCATCTGCCAAGGTTAGTTGAGCGTGCTCACTGTGCAGTGGTGTAATGTCGGGCCGAGTAATATCGATTAATGGGCGACCAGCGTCAGTTGCTTTTATATCTTTAATTTCCGGTAGGGCAATGTCGTCTTCAATATCTGGAGTTTCATCTATTTGGCAATTTACCTTAATCGCGCAAATGGCCTTATGGAATTTTTCTGCAGTTGCTTTATCGGTGGATTTTTTTATAACAAAAGATTTTTTTTGTAGAATTTTTTCGGCTTTATCGGGTGATATTTTGAAGAGCTTAGCCAGCGCGGCAATAATTGAATCGGTTGGTTGGGTTTGAGTAATGGTGACATTATATTTTTTATTATTCATGCGTCATTTTAGCTCTTTTTTGTAATATGAAATATACTATAAAACATAAAAGGCATTAAAGAAAACGTAAATATAATTGGTTTGTGAATGAGCTGCTGATTAAGGTTAAAGCCTTTTGCCACAAATAAACGCGAATTTACACAAATTTAAAATAAAAAATTAAATGGCTTTAAAGCCAATGTCTTTACGATAATACATTTTATCCCAGCTGATTTTTTCAACGATTTCATAAGCGGCTGCTTGTGCTTCGGCAACGGTATTGCCCATGCCGCACGCACATAATACGCGCCCACCGTGGGTAACGACATTGCCTTTTTCGAGTGCAGTACCCGCATGAAAAACTTTTGTTTTATGTGTGTCGAGCCCGTCTAAGCCAGAAATAATGTCACCTTTGTTATAGTTTTCTGGGTAACCCCCCGCCGCAAGTACTACACCTAATGCATATTGTGAATCCCACTGAATCGTTTGCTCATCTAGTTTTCCATCAACGGCGGCTAAACATAATTCTACTAAATCTGATTGCATGCGCATCATAATCGGCTGGGTTTCTGGGTCGCCAAAGCGCACGTTATATTCCAGCACTTTAGGTTTGCCATTTTCAATCATTAGGCCCGCATATAAAAAACCTGTAAATGGGTGGCCTTCTTTTGCCATGCCATCGACGGTGGGGCGAATCACTTCATCAATAACGCTTTGGTGAATTTCATCGGTGATTAAAGGCGCAGGAGAATATGCACCCATGCCACCGGTGTTGGGGCCGGTGTCACCTTCGTTGCGGGCTTTGTGATCTTGCGATGTGGCCATGGGTAAAATATTTTTACCATCGACCATGCAAATAAAGCTGGCTTCTTCGCCGCTTAAAAATTCTTCGATAACAACCCGTGCGCCCGCATCACCAAAGCTATTTCCACTGAGCATATCTTTTACAGCATCAATGGCTTCGTCTTCGTTTTGTGCCAAAATTACACCTTTGCCCGCGGCTAAACCATCGGCCTTAATAACAATCGGCGCACCTTGTTCTTTAATGTAAGCAATGGCTTGCGCTTCATCAGTAAAGTTGCCATAAGCGGCGGTGGGAATATTATTGCGCGCTAAAAAATCTTTAGTGAATGCTTTCGAACCTTCCAGTTGTGCTGCACCGCTAGTGGGGCCAAATATTTTTAAACCGGCGGCTTGAAAGGTGTTAACCACACCATTTACGAGCGGCGCTTCTGGGCCAACAATGGTGAGGGTAATTTCATTTTGTAAAGCAAAACTTTTTAGTGCGTCGATATCGTCGGCATTAATGTCGGCATTTTTAATTTTGTCTTCATTGGCGGTGCCCGCATTGCCGGGGGCGACAAAAACCGTTTTGACGTTTTCAGATTGAGCAGCCTTCCAAGCCAGTGCATGTTCGCGACCACCGTCGCCGATAATTAATATATTCATGTGTTTCTCTCTGTGTCCCCGTGTCAAAAATTAATGACGGAAATGACGCATGCTAGTAAACACCATCGCCATACCGTGTTCGTTCGCAGCCGCTATGGTTTCATCATCGCGCATCGAACCACCCGGTTGAATCACCGCCGTAATGCCGGCTTCATGTGCCGCATCAATACCATCGCGGAACGGGAAGAAGGCATCCGATGCCATTACTGAACCTTCGACAACTAAATTTTCATCAGCGGCTTTTATGCCCGCAATTTTCGCAGAGTAAACGCGGCTCATTTGGCCGGCGCCCACCCCAATGGTCATTTGATTTTGCACATAAACAATGGCATTAGATTTAACAAACTTGGCGACTTTCCATGCAAATAATAAGTCACGCAGTTGATCTTCGGTGGGTTTTTTTTCGGTCACTACTTGCAGATCGTCGATACCCACCATGCCTAAATCTCGATCCTGAACTAACAGGCCACCGTTAATGCGTTTGAAATCTAAAGCGGGTACTTGTTTATCCCATTTACCACATTCTAAAACCCGCACGTTTTTCTTTTCGGCTAATACGGTTTTAGCCGCATCACTTACGGAAGGTGCAATAATCACTTCAACAAATTGACGGCTAATAATTTCTTTAGCGACGCTTTCATCTAGTGCGCGATTAAACGCAATAATGCCGCCAAACGCAGACGTGGGGTCGGTTTTATAAGCGCCTTCATAAGCGCCCATTACATCATCGGCAATCGCAACGCCGCAGGGGTTTGCATGTTTTACAATAACGCAGGCGGGTTCTGAAAAAGATTTAACACATTCTAGTGCGGCGTCTGTATCTGCCACATTATTATAGGAAAGCTCTTTGCCCTGCACTTGAGTGGCGCCAGCAACCGACACTTCGGCGGGGCTGGCTTCTTTATAAAAGGCCGCTTGTTGATGGGGATTTTCGCCGTAACGCATTTCCTGCACTTTATCGAATTGAAAATTAATGGTGCGTGGGAAGTTAGATTGAGAGCCATCGGTATTAATTTTGCCAAGGTAATTGGCGATAGCACCGTCATAATTTGAAGTGTGCTCAAAGGCTTTTACGGCTAAATCAAAACGCGTGGCTTGGGCGATGCCGCCAGCCTTTACTTCATCGATAATGCGCGAGTAATCGGCAGGGTCGACAACAATGGTAACAAACTCATGGTTTTTTGCTGTGGCGCGCACCATCGTGGGGCCGCCGATATCGATGTTTTCAATGGCATCTTCTAATGAGCAATTTGGTTTTGCAATGGTCGCTTCGAAGGGGTATAGATTTACGACAACTAAATCAATCGGCGCAATATCATTCGCTTGCATCACGTCATCATCAATGCCGCGGCGGCCTAAAATGCCACCGTGAATTTTGGGGTGCAGGGTTTTTACACGGCCATCCATCATTTCGGGGAAGCCGGTGTGGTCTGACACTTCGGTTACCGCCACATTATTATCTGCCAGTAATTTAGCCGTGCCGCCGGTGGAAAGTATTTCAACACCGCGGGCAACCAGTGCCTGAGCCAATTCTAAAATACCAGTTTTATCAGAAACGCTCATTAAGGCCCTGTTTACTGGGCGGCTTGTATTGCTCATAGTTTTTGTAATCCACAATCTGTCAATTTATGGGGCGAATTATAAACTAATTAGGGACGAGTCAGAAGATTAACGGAGATTATTTTATGGGGAGGGGCGAGGTTAAAGTGAATTAATTGCAGGGAGCGGAGTCGAACTTGGTAGGTATTTTGTTTCATTGCATTATTCATTTGACTCCACCTTCGATGAGTGAATAATGGTTATCAATTATTAATTATTAATAAAAGAGCAAGCGAATGGATAAACGTAAAAATAAAGTGTGGCTGGTTTTAGTTGGATTATTTTTTATTAACTCATCCGTGGCATTAGCGGCTGAAACCGATTGGAGCAAAGCCAAAGAATCCCATGCCAGTATAAAAAATATTGAGGTTAACTACAGTAAATCATGTGGTTGCTGTAAAAAATGGATAAGCCATTTAAAAGACCATAATTTTGATGTAAAACTAAATGCAACATCGGCGCTACGAGAAATAAAAAAACAATACGGCATTGCCGGTGAGTACTCGTCTTGCCATACCGCGATTATTGGTGGTTATGTCATTGAAGGCCATGTGCCCGCCGATGATATAAAGCGTTTGTTAAAAGAAAAGCCGGATATTATTGGGCTATCTGTTCCCGCAATGCCGGTGGGTACACCGGGAATGGAGCAGGGCAATCGTAAAGATCCTTTTTATGTGATTACGCTTCCACATAAAGGCGAGCCTGAAATTTTTCATGCCTATGAAAAATATTAGGTGTGGGTATATTGAACCTGAATCCATCCATAATATTCATTCTTTCCAATAATTAGATGGAACCGTTTAATACTAGTTATCCAAATGATTAAAATGTAGCATGGAAACCCCTATTTATTGACCCAGTATTTATAGGAAGACTGTATGAGCACAGATAAACCTACTATCACTATCTGGGCATGGAAGAAGCATTTGAAATCGATAATTCGATGTGTTATTCCGCTATTTTTGCGCAAGTACCTCGCTATCTGGATCAATCAACAAAAATGGTTGGGCGATAAAAGAAGGCGTTGGTGGGTGCAATCTATTATTCAAGATTTTGCCAACAAAGATATCAACGCCTATCATAAATTTCTCTGGAAGCACCACCTGAGTTACGCCGAAACCTATGAAATTGAACTGCGTTATGGCTACAATAACTTTAATGAAAGTCGTAAGCTGTTTTTCGCCGAGTTACCTGGGCACATGCAAGAAGCGGGTATTGATCCCAAGCAGAACATCAGCTCTATATTCGAAGTAGGCTGTTCTTCCGGTTACCTGCTACGTTATATGGAAACCGATATTTTTCCATCGGCTAAACGAATTCATGGCTGCGATATTGATGTGTATACAATTAATGCAGGCAATTGTTATTTACAGAAAAAAGGCTCCAGTATTGAGCTTTTTCATGCCGATATGGAGAGTATTGATAGACTGCTTAGTGAAGCGCAATTTGATTTTATACTGGCTGCGGGAGTGCTGCTTTATCTAGATCAGAAATCTGCCACAGACTTTGTTCGTTTACTGCTTAATCACACTCAGAAAATGTTGGCAGTGACGGCTTTGGCTAGCCCTCATATTGATAATGCCGAGCTTAAGCAATCAGAGCTGCGCAAGAGTGATCATACTTGGATACACAATGTCGATGCCATGATTGAACGGGCGGGTGGAAAAGTGGTGGCAAGACGCTGGGAAGGCAGTAAAATCGTGGATGGCAATAGTATTTATTTTCTGTTTGCTGTACCAGCTACAGATGAGCTGCCATTATAAAATTATTATATGAATTTAAATCTATTGCCTTGAATTGTAGGTTGGGATTTGTGACTCACCCCCAACCTATGCAGTTTATTTAATAAGGTTATAGGTTTTCAATTTTTTGCGCAAAGTGCCGCGATTAATGCCTAAAAACTCAGAGGCTTTAGATTGATTGCCGCTCACATGTTGCATAATTAATTCTAATAAAGGTTGCTCTACTTGCTGTAAAACCATGTCATAAACATTGCCCGGATTTTCATCGTCTAAATCATTTAAAAATTGGCTTAATGATGTGCGTATGTTTGAGCTTAAGCCAGAATCTTGGTTGTCACTTTGTTGGCCATTTTGAGTGTTATGTAAATTAATAACATTGCTATTATTATTGATCATGCTGCAATTGCCCCTTTTATTGTTTTTATCGTTAAGTGTTGATTAAAAAATGTAATAACGTCATTGCGTTGTTGCGACGCGTCTTTAATGCCATTGATATGTTTGCGAAAATTGCTCTTTTGCGTATCGCTCATCGAGGCGCATTTTTGCGAATACCACCCGATGTGTTTGCGAGCAATTTGTACACCCCTGTTTTCGCCGTAAAAATCATATAAATCGTTCAGGTGGTTTTCAATCAACTGCATCATTTCTTGTTGGCTCGGCGGTGCCAGCAATTTTTGCGTTTTTAAGTAGTGATTAATTTCACGAAATATCCACGGTTGGCCTTGAGCACCGCGGCCAATCATAACTGCATCGGCACCAGTAAGTTGTAAAACCTGTTGGGCTTTTTGCGCAGACGTAATATCGCCGTTAGCCACCAGTGGAATATTTATTTGTTGTTTTACCTGTGCAATGGTTGTGTATTCCGCCTCGCCTCGGTAGGCATCGGTGCGGGTGCGGCCATGCATGCTCAGCATTTGTATGCCACTGTCTTCGGCAATGCGGGCGATGCTCGGTGCATTTTTATTATCGTGATCCCAGCCAGTGCGCATTTTTAAGGTTACTGGCACGTCAACAGCGGCCACTACCGCTTGTAAAATTTTGGCGACTTTTTTTTCATCTTTCATTAAGGCAGAACCAGCGGCCACATTACAGACTTTTTTTGCGGGGCAGCCCATATTAATATCAATAATGTGCGCGCCCTGTGCCACGTTAAACGTGGCGGCCTCTGCCATTTTATAAGGGTCGGTGCCCGCAATTTGTACGCTCACTAATCCGCTTTCACCGCTGTGATCCATACGTAAACGGGTTTTGTGGCTGTTGCGCAAATGCGGCTCGCTAGTCACCATTTCAGATACCACTAATCCCGCGCCCATTTGTCGACACAGTTGTCGAAAGGGCTTGTCGGTAATTCCCGCCATGGGGGCGAGAAAAACGGGAGAGGTTAGTGTATAAGGGCCGAGTTGCATTGTGGTATCCATTTGCGTGGACGGGTAATATTACCCCCATAAACCCAGATAAAAAATAAATATATTTACTTATTTTTCATAAAAAAAGCTTGATTTTTAAGGCAGTCAAAAGAATCAAATACTTGGGTGAATAAGCATTTGTTAAGCGAGGGGTTTGGTAAGTAATTATGTCTTAATGCAGTGCCGAGTTATGACTTTACTATATCGCTTTACTATACCACTTTGCTGGGGCGCTCAGGCTTTGTGCAATGATCTGAAATACCCGCCAGCGCCTTTAGCTCGATTAATTTATGGATGTTAACGTATTTACGTTGAGTGGATAGCAGGCCTTCGCTTTGAAAGCGGCTAAAGGTGCGGCTGATAGTTTCAATGGTTAAGCCTAAGTAGTTGCCGATATCCTTGCGAGACATGGTGAGGTTAAATTCGGTTTCTGAAAAATTGCGGACTTTTAAGCGGCTAGATAAGTTCACCAAAAATGCGGCTAAACGCTCGTCGGCACTTTTTTGTGCCATCAACATGAGTAGCGATTGATCACCAGCAATTTCTTTGCTCATTATGCGAAATAGCTGGTGGTGTAATTCGGGTATTTGGCTGCTTAAGTCTTCCAGTGTTTCAAAGGGGAGTTCGCATAAGCTGGTGGTTTCTAGCGCAATAGCAGAGCAGGGGTGTTTACTATCGTGAATGGCATCCAAACCAATTAATTCACCGGGCAAATACAGGCCGGTAATTTGCTCATCACCTTGCTCGCTTTCGGTAAAGGTTTTAATTGAGCCGCTGCGCACGGCATAAATAGAGGTGAAGGTATCATCGCTATTAAATAAATATTCGCCCTTATGCAAGGGGCGGCTGCGTTTAACAATTCCATCTAATTTATCGATATCGCTAATGTCTAGCCCGAGGGGTAAACATAAATTATGCAGGCTACAGCTTGAGCAGGCTGTTTTAAGAGCGGATAATTTTATGGATGTATTTGTCATAGTTGTCTACAGCATATTATTTTCATTAGTTTTCATAAGTCTATCTAATTAATGCTATAAAAGTAAGCGCTAATATAAATTTAAATAAGTTTATTACTTGCCGCCGCCAAGGCAAGGGGGTGACACCGGTGCGCTGCCTTTTTCGGCCCATTCTTCCGGTGTCATTGTATGCAAGGCCAGTGCATGTACTGGGCCTTCAAGCTCTTCGGCCAATGCTTTATTAATGATGCGATGGCGGGCAACCAGCATTTTGCCAATAAATTCATCTGAAACGGCAACCACTTTAAAGTGGGATTCTGACCCCGGCGGTACATTGTGATTATCACTTTCATTGAGCACGTCTAAATAGCTGGGGTTAAGTGTGCTTTGTAATTTCTCAATAATGTCGTCTTCTATGCTCATATCTGCTCTATCGGGTTTGGATTAAAGCTAGATATTAACAAATATAGCGGATGAATATACCCCGTATATTTTATGAATTGCGCTTTATATCTCGACATTATGAAAGCAAAAAAAAAGAGCGGATCTTCATAGAATGAAGACCTGCTCTTTTACTCCCCCCCAGGAGATTCATGTCAACCCGAGAGAACGCTAGTTTCGATGACGTTCCCCCAGGAGATTCATGTCAACCCGAGAGAACGCTAGTTTCGATGACGTTCCCCCAGGAGATTCATGTCAACCCGAGAGAACGCTAGTTTCGATGACGTTCCCTCGGGAGATTCTTTACACTAATGAGTGAGCTTATGTGTTTAGAACTCCCTCATGGTATTTCTTTACACGTCTGGGTTAGTGCGATGTTCTTTTGTACTCCCCCAGGAGATTCTTTGCAACTTGGAAGAGTGTTAGTTTCGCTAACACTGTCTAAGGCTGATTAACTATGGTCAAATCATATCGAATTGTGGCTGAATGGAAATTGATATACATCAATAAAAACAAGAGGTTTTAAAACAAACTTGCAGAATGAATAGGCGATATGTGTAGGTGCGAATTTATTTACACAGGCTTATTGTACGGGTATATGCGAATAAATTTGCACCTTGATTTGATTAAATCATCAGCATTTTCTTCAACGCCTTAGAAATGCCGTGCTGAAAATTAATACTCAAATTGTCGCCACTGATTTTGTTGAAAAATCTCCAGTGCAGAAAAATTTCGTTTGTAAGCCATTTTTGGGTGTTGGTCTATCCAGTAGCCCAAATATAAATGATTTTTTTTATACAGCTTGGCTAACCAAATTTGCTGCAATATCGCAAAGGTACCAAGGCTGCGCTTGTGTTCAGCGGGGTCAAAAAAAGTATAAACGGCAGACGGCCCCGCGGCGAGAAAATCGACCACTGCAATACAAATTAATTTTCCCGCGAGGCGGGTTTCAATAAAAATACTGCTGTTCCAACTATTGAGTAAAAAGCTGCAAAAATCTTCACGCATGGGGTTGGCCATATTGCCGTCTTTATGGCGGCTGTTTAGGTAGCGAGTATAAAGTGAAAAATATTCTTCTTTGAATTGGGCGGGCACAATATGGGTGCTTACTTCTCGATTATTTTTTAGGCAGCGACGTTGATTACGGCTGGCTTTAAAGCTTTCCACATTAATACGGCAAGGCACACAGGCCGCACATTGTTTGCAATGCGGTCGATAAACAAATTCACCGCTACGGCGAAAGCCCTTGTTAATGAGCCAGTTGTACAGGTTAGCGCCCATTTCAATTTGTGGGTCGGGAATGAGATTGGCGGTTTGGCGATCATTGTAATAGCCACATTCGTGTTCGGTGGTGATGTAGAGGTTGAGAGTTTCGGAGTTCATGCGGCTATCTTAATGGCCAAAAGGTATGAGTCAAATTTCACAATGGAATTTACTATTTGAATTTCCCTGTGTTTTTTATCGAATAACTTGACACTTTTAAAACTCAATTTTAAATCTTAATTAAAAAATAATGCCTAACCCTATGAAATAATTTAATTTAAATGAGTTGGTTTGTTTGTTGCTGTCAATAATTAATTAGGACAAGCGTGTTTAGTATTCCTATTCATTAATTTTCATGGAGAAAAAACCAAATGAAAACTGCAAAAAAATATTTATTACATAAGTTACGATGTCTATCGATAATTATTTTGTGTGTAATGGGCTTCAGTAGCCAAGTATTCGCCGCAATAATTTATACCGATGATAGTCGCCGTGTAGAAAATGCGGGTGGTGATGGCGAAGGGGGGAGTTATAGTGACACCATTTTACCAAATGCACCTTATGCAGATATGAATGTATCGGGCCAAACCTCTGCATTAGGCGGCAATGGTTTTTCTGCCAGTGGTTCCGGCTGGGCTTATTCTGATTTCGGCTGGGGGTCAAGTTGGTCTTATTTTGATGTGAGTTTTACCCTTACCACCGAAAGTGAATTTACTTTAACAGGGTTGCTTACAGGGGAGGATTACAACTACGGCTCAGGAGATGCATCGATAGAATTATTTGACATAAGTGGAGATAATTTACTTTACAGTAATAGTGTTTCTGCTTATGGTTTTGGGTATGAAGAGGCGGTATTAAATTTCGACTCTATTCTGTCGGCGGGTGACTACCGTATTCTTGTATCTGCAGAGCCCTATTTTCAGGATGCGGCATCTTCGTACCGTATTAATGCCACAGTCGTGTCTGCGGTTCCGGTGCCTGCTGCGGTTTGGTTATTTGGTTCGGGATTGATTGGACTAATCGCAATGGCTAGGCGTCGAGCATAGCCTAAAAGTTCGCATGACTTATCCATGTGTGAGTCATGCGAGTTTGATAATTAATTACCCCTCAAATTAACCCATAACTCCAGCCTCGCTAACTATTAATACTTCCATATAAGCCACCCCAAATCGGTGCTATAATGCGCGACTTTTAATATTGATGGTTATTTTTAGATGAGTCGCACCACTCGCATCGAGCAATTATATCAAGCCCTGAAAGAGCGTATTCTAATTTTGGATGGCGGCATGGGCACCATGATTCAAAGTTACAAGCTGGAAGAAGAAGATTACCGTGGCGAGCGTTTTGCCGACTGGGCGTCTGATTTAAAAGGCAATAACGACTTATTAAGCATTACTCAACCCAATATCATTTGCGATATCCACAAGGCGTATTTAGTTGCCGGTGCGGATATTGTCGAAACCAATACTTTCAATGGCACGTCTATTGCCATGGCCGACTACTCGATGGAGGAACTGGCCTACGAGTTAAATCTTGAAGGTGCAAAAGTGGCTCGCGAAGCCGCCGATGAAATTGGTACTGCCGAGCGCCCGCGTTATGTTGCCGGTGTTCTCGGTCCCACTAATCGCACCTGTTCTATTTCCCCCGATGTTAACAATCCCGGTTTTCGTAATGTGCATTTTGATGAGCTAGTAGAAGCGTACACTGAAGCCATGCGCGGATTAGTGGATGGCGGTTCGGACATTATTTTAATCGAAACCGTTTTCGATACGCTAAATGCCAAAGCTGCGATTTTCGCAGTGCTGCAATATTTTGATGACCATAATATTGAATTGCCGGTGATGATTTCCGGCACTATTACCGATGCCTCTGGCCGAACTTTATCGGGCCAAACTGCACAAGCTTTTTGGAATTCGATGCGTCACGTTAACCCGATTAGTTTTGGTTTTAACTGTGCATTGGGTGCAGATGAGCTGCGCCAGTATGTGGCGGAAATGTCTGGCATTGTCGATTGTAATTTAAATGCTCACCCGAATGCGGGCTTGCCGAATGAGTTTGGTGAGTACGATGAATCGCCGCAAGACATGGCAACGCAAATTGAAGAGTGGGCGGCATCGGGCTTTTTAAATATTATTGGTGGTTGTTGTGGCACTACTCCCGCGCATATAAAAGCGATTGCCGAAGCGGTGAGCAAACATCCGCCAAGAAAAATTCCAGACGTTCCAGTCGAATGTCGCTTAAGTGGTTTAGAGCCACTAAGCATTACCCCCGAATCCTTATTTGTAAATGTGGGCGAGCGAACTAATGTTACGGGTTCGGCAAGATTTAAACGTTTAATTTTAGAAGAAGAATACGACACCGCATTAGATGTTGCCCGCGAGCAAGTTGAAAACGGCGCGCAAATTATCGACATTAATATGGATGAAGGCATGCTCGATGGCGAAAAAGCCATGGTGACATTCTTAAATCTCATAGCCTCAGAGCCGGATATTTCCCGCGTGCCAGTGATGATTGATTCATCTAAATGGCACATTATCGAAGCCGGCCTGAAATGTATTCAGGGCAAGGGCATTGTTAATTCCATCAGCATGAAAGAAGGCGAAGATATTTTTATTGAGCAAGCCAAGCTGATTCGTAAATACGGTGCCGCCGCCATTGTGATGGCTTTCGATGAAGTTGGGCAGGCAGATACCCGCGATCGTAAAGTTGAAATTTGCACCCGTGCTTATAAATTGTTAACCGACATTGGTTTCCCGCCGGAAGATATTATTTTCGACCCGAATATTTTTGCGGTGGCTACCGGTATTGAAGAGCACAATAATTACGGCGTCGACTTTATTGAAGCCACCCAAATTATTAAAGATACTTTGCCGCACGCGATGGTCTCCGGTGGTGTTTCAAACGTCTCGTTTTCCTTTCGTGGAAACAATCCGGTACGCGAAGCGATTCATGCGGTATTTTTATATCACGCCATAAAAGCCGGCATGGACATGGGCATAGTTAACGCGGGGCAACTCGCGGTTTATGATGATTTACCCAAAGAGTTACGCGAGCACGTTGAAGATGTGGTGCGAAATTTGCGCGACGATTCCACCGAAAGATTATTAGACATTGCCGACCAATATCGTGGTGATGGCAGCACCGGTAAAAAAGTTGAAAATTTAGAATGGCGCGAATACGAAGTTAGCAAACGTATCGAACATGCATTAATAAAAGGTATTGATGCGTACGTGGTTGAAGACACCGAAGAAGCACGTTTAAGTTTTGAGCGCCCAATTCAAGTTATCGAAGGGCCGTTAATGGACGGCATGAATGTGGTCGGCGATTTATTTGGCGACGGTAAAATGTTTTTACCACAAGTTGTAAAATCGGCGCGGGTTATGAAAAAAGCTGTGGCACATTTAATTCCGTTTATAGAAGCGGAAAAAGACGGCGACGTTCAATCCAATGGCAAAATTTTAATGGCTACGGTAAAAGGCGATGTTCACGACATTGGAAAAAACATTGTTGGCGTAGTGCTGCAATGCAATAACTTCGAAGTGGTAGACATGGGGGTGATGGTGCCCGCCAATAAAATTGTTGAAACCGCCAAAGCCGAAAACGTCGATATTATTGGTTTGAGTGGATTGATTACCCCGTCACTCGATGAAATGGTGTACCTTGCAAAAGAGCTGCAACGTTTAAATATGAATGTGCCAGTAATGATTGGTGGTGCGACAACATCGAAAGCACACACCGCGGTAAAAATAGATCAAAATTATGATCACCCAACCGTGTGGGTAAAAGATGCATCGCGTGCAGTAGGTGTTGCGCAAAGTTTGATCTCGCAAGATTTAAAAACTAAATTTGTTGATGACTTAAAAGAAGATTACGAAACCGTGCGCATTAACCACGCCGGTCGACGTAAAAAAACCAACTGGGCAAAAATCGAAGATGCGCGTTTAAATAAAGCTAAAATCGATTGGAAGAAAAGTGACATCGGTGTGCCCGCATTTACGGGCGTAAAAATATTTGAAGATTATTCTTTAGATGAAATAAAAGACTACATCGACTGGACGCCGTTCTTTTTTGCTTGGGAATTAAAAGGTCGTTATCCAAAAATTTTAACCGATAAAGAAAAGGGCGAAGAGGCAACTAAATTATTTAAAGATGCTAAAGCCATGCTCGATAAAATCATCAATGAAAAATGGTTAACGGCTAAAGCAGTTGTCGGTGTATTTCCTGCAAACTCGGTTAACGACGACGATGTTGAAGTGTATAGCGATGACTCGCGTAGCGAAGTAAAAACCACCTTAAACTTTTTACGCACTCAAACTCAACAACCCCCCGGGCGGCCAAATTATTGTTTAAGTGATTTTATTGCACCTAAAGAAACCGAGTTAAAAGATCACATTGGTGCATTTGCGGTTACTACTGGCATTGGTATTGATGAGCATGTAAAACGCTTTGAAGCAGAGCACGATGATTATTCATCGATCATGCTTAAAGTGTTAGCGGATCGTTTAGCCGAAGCCTTTGCCGAGTTAATGCACAAACGCATGCGTAAAGAATTTTGGGCTTATGCTGAAGATGAAACGCTGGACAATGCGGCATTGATTGCGGAAGAATACAAAGGTATACGCCCAGCACCGGGTTATCCTGCCTGCCCCGATCACACTGAAAAAGCCAAACTTTGGGATTTAATTGATGCGAATCAAAATGCCGGCATCAGTATTACAGAAAGCTTTGCGATGCTGCCTGCGGCATCGGTGAGTGGTTGGTATTTTAGTAACCCCGAATCGAAATATTATGCGGTGGCAAAAATTAATCGTGATCAAGTTGAAGATTATGCGAAGCGTAAAAACATGACATTGGCCGAAGCCGAACGTTGGTTATCACCCAATTTGGGCTATGATACCTAGTGATTTTTTATTTAAAATATTAGAGGCCTTTGCACGAGCGCAGGTAATTTAAAAAAACATTTAAACATCGTCACTCCAGCTAGAGGCATGCTGGGATGACGAAGTGGGGTTGTTTTTAAATTAGTTTGCACTCGTGCAAAGCTCTCCATTAATATTAATTAACAGAGTATTTTTATGAGTGACACTCAGCCAAATCAGAAAGGATTCAATATTTTCAGGTACAAGGAAGATCGTTTACCTGTATTAATTATTCTTGCCCTTACCGTGGTTGATTTTATTTTATATTTTACGGTGAGCAATGCGTGGGCTTTGTTTATTTATTATTTAGTGATGATTATTCCCAAGGGCACTATTTGTGCGTGGAACCACCACCACCAACATTTATTTACGTTTAGAAATACCGCATTAAATCGCAGCTTAGAATTAGCTTATGCGTTGCATACCGGTGTGACGACTCACTTGTGGCGATTGCATCATGTACTTGGGCATCATTTGAATTTTCTCGATCAGCAAAAAGATGAAAGCCGTTGGAAACGTAAAGATGGCGCTCAAATGGGCGTAATTGAATACACCATAAATGTGGCGGTTACAGCTTACCCTCGTGGCTTTGTGGTTGGTAAAAAACACCCCAAACAACAAAAGCCCTTTGTTGTATATGCAATAGTGACCTTTATTATTGTTAGTGCATTGGTTTGGTATAAACCGCTAGAGGCTTTGCTGTTATTTGTATTACCCATGATTACCAGCTTGTTATTTACCGCGTATGTTACCTATGAACACCACTCAGGGTTAGATACGCAAAATGAATTTGAAGCATCGAACAATAATTTAAACCCACTGTATAACATATTGACCGGCAATCTAGGTTATCACACAGCGCATCATCATAAGCAGGGTGTGCATTGGTCAAAGTTGCCCGAGCTGCATGCCAGGATTAAAGATAAAATCCCTCAACACCTTTATACAAAGTCGGCCATTACTAATATGGTGCTTGGGGGCTAAACTCGGCTTAAATCGCCTTTGCTACTGCTTATTTTTATAATGAGAGTGGCATTGGTGTAATGTATTTTCACCTCATTTTTATCTGCTTACAACGAATAACTCGCACCAAACAGCACCTCAAAATTTTATATTAGCCTAGCCATACGAGAGTTAAGTTACGCAAGATGCGCTCTAATCGAGGTTGTAGAGCCGCCCAATTGGGTTATCCACAGAAGCTGTGGATAACTCTGTGGATGATTCATTAATATGTACTTGAGATTGGATTGTGACGGAATTGTTATTAAATTGTATAAAAAATAAGCAATACAATTAAGCTTATAAAAATCAATAAGTTAAAAATAAAATAAAAAGTATTTGACAGATTGATAGTATTAAGAGGCACTTAAATAGTGGATTAATGCGAGTTACGCTAACTGTGTATAACTAGGTTCAACCCTATATAAAAAAACGCAATAAAAAGCAAATTTGTCGGTTAATAAATGATAATTAGGTATCATAGATTGATAGCTAGGGCTTTCTATAAACTCAACATAAATCAGGCGGCGGCTTTGAGCGAAAAACAAACACACAAAAATCAGCAGGATGCGATTGTCAGGCAAAAATCCTGCGTTCTATTGTATGACCCGCAATTACTCGACACCCCCCCAGCCGATTTATTGAGCCAACATATTTTGCAACTGGCCAGTGCCAGCCAGCGCATTTCAAATGCTGGGCGGGGGCAGGCTTGGTTTATTGAATTTAATGGCTTGGCAGCGGTTTATCGAAAATATCTGCGAGGCGGGTTAGTCGCAAGGCTGATTAAGCAAACCTATTTCAGTTTAAGTACAGACAATACCCGCTCTATAAAAGAATGGCGATTATTGCAGTGGATGCATAAACAGGGCTTACCGGTGCCCAAGCCGATTGCGGCATCTGTGTGTCGTTGGCCATGGAATTTTAGCCCCCTGTACCGCGCGCAAATATTGGTGCAGCAAATTCCCGCCGTGCAAACCTTAGATAAAACTTTAACCCAGCGAGAATTAACATCGGCTGAGTGGCAAGGCATCGGCGAGTGTATTCGCCGGTTTCATCAAGCGGGTATTTATCATGCAGATTTAAACGCCAATAATATTTTACTGGATGAGCAGTCAAAAGTGTATTTAATTGATTTTGATAAAGGCGAGCAGCGCACTATTCAGGTTAGTAATGAAACATGGATGCAGGAAAATTTGCAGCGTTTAAAGCGCTCGTTGTTAAAGCAACAAGGTGTTCATTCTGTTTATTATTTTTCTCAAGATAATTGGAATTTGTTGATGAATCGTTATCGCTAAGCACGGCGTCATTTTCGAATACTTTTATCGGGAATCCAGTGACTTTGTCGTGTTTAGGCTCTCAGGATTTCCAGCCAATGATGATAAGCATGAAATATATTTATCTAAAATGTCAGACTGTTTAGTTAATAACTGTTTTGCATTATCACCAATCATATTTAAATTTTCAGGTGATGCCATGTAATCGGCAAAAACAGTTTTTAGTTCCGAGATGTTTTGCACCTGAATGCAGGCATTATTATTAAGAAGCAGTTGTAATTCTTCTTCAAAATTAAACATATACGGCCCGCAAATAGTGGGCTTTCCTAAACGGCAGGGTTCGAGAATATTTTGTCCACCATGCTTAATTAATGAGCCGCCGATAAAAACTGACTCGGCTCCTTGTATAAATTGAGTTAACTCACCAAGCGTATCCGCAAGATAAACGCTTGTGGCTTCGGTGATTTCATCTTGTTGGCTTCTTACCGAAAAATTTATATTAAGTGCGCTAAGTTGTTTTTGAATGGCGTTGCTGCGGTTTGGGTGGCGCGGCACTATTACCAGCAACATATCTGTTTTGAGTGATCTCCAAAGTTCAGCTAATTGTTGTTCTTCATTGTTGTGTGTTGATGCGGCTACACAGTATTTACGTTGCTTAAGGTTGATCGGCATTATAGGTGTTGAAGTTTGTGTAAAGGTAAATTTTAAATTTCCCGCAATGATTAATTTATTTTCATCTGCGCCCAGTAATTTAAAATTATTTAATTCTATTTCTGATTTGCACAAAATTTTATCAACGTAACTCAGGCTAGTTTTATAAAGTGATTTAAACCAGCTGTTTGTATTTAATGTGCGGTGCGATAAGCGCGCATTAATAATTGAAATTGAAATATTATTTTTATAACAAAATTTGTAAAGCAGCGGCCATATTTCTGTTTCCATAATGATGCATTGCGTTGGTTGCCACGCATTAATAAAGCGTTTAATTGCAAACGTCGATTCAATAGGAAGAAAACAATGTTGAGTGCGTTCTAGGTTGTGGCGCGCAACGGTATGGGCACCAGTTACGGTATTGGTAGTGATAATAAATTGTGCTTGTGAATGTCGTGCGATAAGTTTTTGAAGTAAAGGTAAGCAGGTATTAACTTCACCAACAGAGGCGCAGTGAATCCAAATTGTTTGAGATGTTTGTAAGGGGTAGGAAAAACCCAGACGCTGAAAAAGATATTGCGATGATTTATCACGCAATGCTATTTTTAAGGTATATAAAAAAAATACCGGCCATAATAAAATTGTTAAAAAACGATATATCATAAATATATTTTTCTGTGTTTTGTAGGCGTTAGCTTCAGCTGACGATGTGTAGTGTAATACAAAGTAAGCCTGTTCAAAAAAACTTTACGGCTCGCTGCGTATCGCTTTTATGATCGTCAGCTAAAGCTAACGCCTACAGGTTATTTTTTTGGGTAAATCGCGGCTTCACCTTCAGGTCTATTTTTATAACGCTTATGTGCCCATAAATATTGTTCTGGGTTTTGCATAATTAAATGTTCTAACGTTTGGTTGATGGTGAGCGCATCTTTTTGCGTGTCGCCACTGGGGAAATTTTTTAGTGCGGGTAAAATAATTAATTGATAACCCTGTCCCTTTGGTTTGCGAACAATATAATAAGGTACAACCGCAGCGCCGGTCATCTGTGCAAAGCGAGCCGGTGCGGTAAGTGCGGATGCTTGTACACCAAAGAAAGGTGTAAATATCATATCTTTACCGCGAAAATCTTGATCCGGTGCATACCATGCGGCATGGCCTTTTTTTAAGCCTTTAATCATGGTAATGGGTTTGTGGTAATCGACAATGGCTTTATATAAACGTGCACGGTGGTAGCGCATAAAGGCATCAAATAATTTGTTGTGAGCTTTTTTATACATTACCTGAAAAGGCACGTAATGATTTAATACCGGCCCACCAATTTCTAAGCAGGTGAAGTGGGCGGTTAAAATAATTACACCTTTACCATCTTTTTGTTGCTCGGTAATATTTTCTAAACCTTCAACTTCAGATAGTTTTAAAATACGTTTATCTTGCCACCAACTAAGCGCAAGTTCGAAACCGGCAATGCCCATATTTTTAAAACATAATTTTCGCATGCGAATAATGTCTTTTTCGGTTGCCTTGGGAAATGCAATTCGCAAATTTATATCGGTGATTTCACGGCGGCTAACTAATGTTAAATGCAGTAATTTACCAAGCACGCTGCCAACTATTTCTATTAAGGGTAAGGGTAAAAAAACAATCAGCCGTAATAGGCCAAGCAGAAACCAAGTTGGCCAATATTTAGGGGCGATATAATCGAGTGGGTTAACTGCTTTTATCAATGAAGTGTGTCGCTTGTGTCGGTAAATTTTTTTAGTGAAGGTAAAGTATTAACTTATTGAATAAATGTATTAATGGCTTTGCCTTCAGTCACACTTAAAGTGCCCGCTGCCTGCTTTAAACGTAATGTATTAATCACATAATTATAACGTGCCCGAGCATAGTCACGCTCTGCACCATATACACTACGCAATGTTGATAGCACATCAATAGCCGTTCGAGTACCGACTTCAAAACCCGCTTGGGTAGATTCATGTGCAGCCTGATTAGAAATCAATGCTTGTTTAAGCGCTTTAACTTGCGCGATAGTTGAGGTGACGCCCAGATAAGCATCACGAGTTTTTTGTAAAGCTTGGCGCTTGGCTTTTTCTTTAAGTGAACGAGATTGTTCTTTTAATGCAACCGATTGTTTATGTTTGGCGTTGGTACCACCGCCACTGTAAATGGGAACGGTTAATTGTAAAGAAATAGTGGTATCGGTTCTTTCTGATCCAAAGGTACCACCTTTCTGATTATTATATTGGTGCTGTGCGGTTAAATCGAGATAAGGTAAGTGCTCTGATTGATCGGCATCAACTTGTTTTTGAGCGGCTAAAAAATCATACCGTGCAGCGCGTAATGCTAAATTATTTTGTGCGGCGCTGTTTGTCCATGCTTGCATATTCGCTGGCTCTGGAATTAATAATGGAATATCTTTATTCATGGCGGCAATGTTATTTGTGTAAATGCCAAGAATGACGGCCAATGCTTCAAACTGTGCAGATAAAATATTGTATGCATCAATTTCCTGAGCAACCGAGGTGTCATAACTGGCTTGTGCTTCTTTTACATCGGTAATCGCAATTAAGCCAACTTCAAAGCGTTTTTTCGATTGTTCTAATTGTTTGCCAATAGATTCTTTTTCAGCGCGCGCAAATTTTAAATTATCTTCTGCACCGAGGGCATTAAAATAAGCTGTAGCTAAGCGAACAATTAAATCTTGGCGAGCGGCTTCAACTTGAGCCAATGCCGCCGCAATAGACATATCGGTTTGTTGAAGGCGTTTATAAATGCCGTGATTATATAATGTTTGGCTAAGTGAAAGATTATAACCGGATGTATCAACATTGGCTTTGGTGTTGGGAAATGCGGGGTTTTCATAAACCGAATCGCGATTGGTTGAGCTGCTAAACCCCGATAAATTTAATTGGGGTAATAATGCGGCTTTGCTAATACCCCGTGATGCCAATGCGCTTTGATAGTTAAATTCTGCGGCTTGTAAATCTTGGTCATTTTGCATGGCTAATGTAAGAGCTTGAGAAAAATCAATGCGGTCTGTTGAGTTATTTTCTAACGCATCTGATGAAAAACTTAATATCATGCAGGTTGAAGCAATAAAACTAAAAAATATTTTTTTCATATTGGATTTTTCTTAACGTTAAGATTGCACTAGTAAAAATTTTAAAAGGTAAATTCAGGTTTATGTTCGCCGTGCACCAGTGAATTTAAAACGGTTTCAAATACAATTTCATCAGACCATTCATTATCGCTTATGCGAGTAATAATATGTGCGCTCATGGCGGGTGCATCGCCATCAACAACAAACATTCTACCATTAACTTTTAAAGCCTCTTTAAATGCTTGAGGGATTTCATTAATAGCACCACTTAAAATGATATGGTTATATTTTTTATTGCTAGGTATATTTAAGCCATTGCCGCAACTTAAGCTAACGTTAAACACGCCTTGTTCTAATAAAGTTTGCGCCGCCTGTTTTGCAAGGGTTTCATCTATCTCGATGCTTTCAACATGGCTGGCGAGGTTAGCGATGCAAGCGGTGAGGTAACCACTGCCGGTGCCAATTTCTAATACGTCATCTGCGGGCTGAATATTTAGCAACTGTAAAATGCGCCCTTCAATAATAGGGTGCAGCATTTTTTGGGTTTCATTCAAGGGAATGGCGGTGTCAGCATAAGCGAGGTTTAAATATTGTGCGGGCACATACTGGTCGCGGGGGATGGTTTCTAGTGTGTTAAGTACCTTGTCGTCAAGCACATCCCAGGGGCGCACTTGTTGTTCAACCATATTATAACGAGACTGTTCCAGATGTGACGGCATATCTAAATTCCCCAAAGCTACTAATTATGCTGCGAATTAATTTATTTTATTTGCGCTGATTCTACCCCCTGTCAACTATCTTGGATACCCCTATACCTGAGCAACTTGCTCAGGTAAACTTAGCGCCCACAAGCTAGGGGAATTTTATGCGGCCATCAGTTTTTTTGGTGATGCATAATTTTGAGAATTATCTAAAGCGTCGGCCAGTGTGTTAATGCGGCTAACGACTTTAGTAAACCCTTAGAACCTGATCCAGTTTATGCTGATGAAGGGAAGCTTTGCCTTTGCGCCTTCCCTTTATTAATTGTTGCATCTATTAATTGAGGAATGACTATGAGCGCCATCCCAGAAGATTTTATTAAAAATACCGCCAAGCTATCAGAAGACGTTACGCGCCCGTTTAGAAATTCCCGCAAAGTTTATGTCACCGGCTCGCGCCCAGATATTCGTGTGGGGATGCGTGAAATTGATCAAGACAACACGCCGGATAGCATGGGTTTTGAAATTAACCCACCGATTCCAGTTTACGATACCTCCGGCGCATTTTCCGATCCCGATGTTGAAGTTGATTTAATGAAAGGCATGCCGGATGTTCGCGGCAACTGGATTAAAGAACGTAACGATACTGAGCAGTTAGAGGGGCCAACCTCTGAGTTTGGTACTGAGCGTCAAAATAATCCCGAATTAGCCAGCCTACGTTTTGAGCACATCAGTAACCCACGCCGTGCATTAGCGGGTAAAAATGTTAGCCAGATGCATTACGCACGACAAGGCATTATTACCCCCGAAATGGAATATGTGGCGATTCGGGAAAATCAAAAATTAACCGAGCTGCGCAAAGACCCGCAATATAAAAAGTTTTTAAAGCAGCACCCGGGTGAAAGCTTTGGTGCGAACCTGCCAGATGAAATGACCGCAGAATTTGTGCGCAGCGAAATTGCCGCAGGTCGTGCGATTATCCCCGCCAACATTAATCATCCCGAAGTTGAGCCAATGATTATTGGGCGTAACTTTCGCGTGAAGGTAAACACCAATATCGGTAACTCCGCAGTCACATCATCTATCGAAGAAGAAGTTGAGAAGATGGCGTGGTCAGCGCGTTGGGGTGGCGATACTCTTATGGATTTATCTACAGGTAAAAACATCCACGAAACCCGTGAATGGATTTTACGTAACGCACCGATGCCGATTGGCACCGTGCCGATTTATCAGGCGCTGGAAAAAGTGAATGGTAAATCAGAAAACCTAACCTGGGAAATTTTTCGCGACACATTAATCGAGCAGGCCGAGCAGGGCGTAGATTACTTCACCATTCACGCCGGTGTACGTTTGCAATATGTGCCAATGACCGCCGAGCGGGTGACGGGTATTGTTTCGCGCGGTGGGTCAATAATGGCGAAATGGTGTTTAGCGCATCATCAAGAAAATTTCCTTTATACCCACTTTAATGATATCTGCGAAATTATGAAAGCCTACGATGTGAGCTTCTCATTAGGTGATGGCCTACGCCCAGGCTCATTGGCCGATGCCAACGATGCCGCACAATTCGGCGAGTTGGAAACACTGGGCGAGCTAACCAAAATCGCTTGGAAGCACGATGTGCAGGTAATGATTGAAGGCCCAGGCCATGTGCCTTTGCAGATGATTAAAGAAAATATGGATAAGGAACTGCAAGATTGTTTCGAAGCGCCGTTTTACACATTAGGCCCACTCACCACCGATATCGCACCGGGTTACGATCACATTACTTCGGCATTGGGCGCAGCCAATATCGGCTGGTACGGCTGCGCGATGTTGTGTTATGTCACGCCAAAAGAGCATTTGGGGTTGCCCAATAAAGCCGATGTGCGCGAAGGTATTATCACTTATAAAATCGCTGCACACGCAGCAGATTTAGCCAAGGGTAACCCCGGCGCACAAATTCGTGATAATGCGATGAGCAAAGCGCGCTTTGAATTTCGCTGGGAAGATCAGTTTAATTTGGGGCTAGATCCAGAGCGTGCTCGCGAATATCACGATGAGACGTTACCGAAAGAATCTGCAAAAGTGGCGCATTTTTGCTCTATGTGTGGGCCGCATTTCTGTTCGATGAAAATCTCGCAGGATGTGCGTGAGTATGCCAAAAAGCAGGGTATTACTGAAGATGCGGCGCTACAGCAAGGCATGCAGGAAAAAGCCATTGAGTTTATGGATATGGGTGCCGAGATTTATAATAAGTCATAATGTGAAAACGGGTTTGTGTGTCTAGTTGAGTTTTTAGACGCACAAATCTAAACTGGTGAATATTTGCGTTTACAGTGGATCTTTCCGGTAAATTTTTCTAGCAAAACCACCAAAATCTGCTAAATATAGAGTTGGGCTAACAATAAAAACATTCCCGACTTATGGCTGATAAAAAACTAACCTCTCTTCTTAAGCAACAAATCCATAATCATCTGCCTTCGGTTGATATTTCAGCTTCGCATTGGCAAAAATTTTTAGGAGGCGTTAATGCTTCCTATCAACATTTTGATGATAATCAGCAAAAGTTAGAGCAGTCACTTACTCAAAGTGCTCAAGAATTGTTACTGGCAAATGAGGAAATGAATGCAGTATTTCGTGCCATCCCCGATCAATTTTTTCACTTTGATGACAGTGGTAAAATTATTACTTACAAATTAGGTCAAAGTAGTCATCATTATTTAAATGCTGAAAAGCTGATTGGTCGAAATATAAAAGATGTTTTAAATGTTGAAGTGATAGATAAATTTCACGTTTCAATTAAGCAGGTTTTAGAGCATTTAACTATTATGCATTTTGAGTTCGTTCTCTATCATAATAAAAAAATATATTATTATGAAGTGCGCATGATGCCAATGAAATCGACTGAAGTCATTGCACTGGTGCGAGATATAACTGAGCGCAAGCAGGCGGATGATCAAATTGCTTACCTCGCTTATCACGATAGTTTAACCGCATTACCCAATAGCCGATTATTTAAAGATCGTTTAGAACATGCAATTTCTCAAGCTAGGCGCAACAATAAAATTTTAGCCGTTATGTTTTTAGATTTAGATCGGTTTAAATTAATTAATGATTCAATGGGCCACTCCGCGGGCGATGAGTTATTAAAAATAACCTCTCAACGCCTTATTGAGGCGGTGCGAAAAACTGACTCGGTGGCAATTAATGTAAATGGAAACAATTCTGCAATTGCACGTTCAGGTGGTGATGAATTTACAATATTACTAGACGGTGTGGAAAACCAGCAAGCAATTACCTACATTGCAGAGCGTATTGTTCAGAGCATTGGCATGCCCATGAAATTAGGCCATGATGAAGTGCATATTTCAACTAGTATTGGGATTGCAGTTTATCCAGAAGATGGCGAAGAAGTTGATGAATTATTAAAACATGCAGACTCGGCGATGTATCATGCAAAAGCACAAGGAAAAAATAATTTCCAATATTTTGCAGACTCAATGAATCGCTCATCGTTTGAGCGCTTGTCATTAGAAAATAATTTACACCGCGCCATTTCACATAATGAACTGCATTTATATTATCAGCCACAAGTGAGTGTTGGGAATGAAAAACTGGTGGGCATGGAAGCATTAATTCGTTGGGAGCACCCCGAAAAAGGTTTTATTTCGCCGGGGGAGTTTATTCCAGTTGCAGAAGAAACCGGCATGATTATGCAAATAGGTGAGTGGGTTTTTCGTGAAGCATGTGAGCAAGCCGCTAGTTGGATAGCGGCGGGTTATAACTTACAAAAAATCTCGGTTAATCTTTCGCCGCGCCAACTTAAAGATGAAAATATCTCAACGTTTATTGAATCGATATTAAAGGAAACCGGTTTACCAGCAGAAAAATTATGTATTGAATTAACCGAAAGCGCATTAATGCTCGATCCAGAAATTGCAGATTTCAGATTGAAAAAAATTAAATCTCTGGGCGTGAGTTTGTCGCTAGATGATTTTGGCACAGGCTTTTCATCGCTGAGTTATTTAAAACGTTTTCCCATTGACACATTAAAAATTGATCAGGCATTTATTCGCGATGTAAAAGTAGGTAACGAAGATGCGGCATTAGTTAAAGCGATTATTGCAATGGCGCATGGCTTAAAGATGGATGTTATTGCAGAAGGCGTAGAGTTACAGGAGCAGTTGGATTTTTTAACCGTTTATGGCTGCGATACGATACAGGGGTTTTTATTTAGTCGGCCGTTAACGGCGGTAGATATGGAAGAGTTGTTTCTTAAAAAAAATTAATGGTTTGACTCCTGCGTGCCAGTTATCACTGGCTAGATTGTAATTTATTTAATTGTTTTGAAATCCATTTAATCTCTTTAGTGTTATTCACATTCCTATATGTTTTTAGTGATCGGATATAAGCTTGTTTAGCATTATCTTTTTGGTTTAACTTTAAATAATATTCGGCATAATATTCATCTAACTGAGCTAGTCTTTTAATGCTATTGTTTTTTTTTAGCTTCACTGACTAGTTGTTGTGCGTCTACTAAAGAGTTTTTAAAAAGCATAAACTACAGGCTCGCTTTGCATAGCAAAAAGACATCGTCAGCTAAAGCTAATTCCTATTTTGTTTGGGTTTAAGTTAAAACCATTACTGGCTTTTTGCCATCAAAAATCTTCGTTGTCGCAATTGCTGCATATTCAATTTTCAATCGGCTATAAACATCATCTAATGCCATGCCTAATGTTTTGCTGGTAATAGCGCGAATAACCCCCGCATGCCCCACAATTAAAACATGCTGGCCGTAATATTCATTGGCAATGTTTTCATAAGTCATCCAAATACGTTCGGCAAAATCATTCAGTGGCTCTGCACCTGCGGGGCGGTTATGTACGGGGTCGGCTAAAAACTTTTCCAGTGCATCACCTTCATTACTTTTAATATCTTCCGGTGTGCGCCCCTCCCAACTGCCAAAACCAATTTCTTTTAAATTATCTTCAATGGTGAAATTAATGCCCATGCTATCGGCTAAGGCTTCACTAAATTTTAAGCAGCGTAAAAGTGGTGAGGTAATAATACGTTCCCACGGTGGTTTTTCGGGGATGGCATCCCACATTTGTTGCCAGCCATGTTTGCTTAGCGGATCGTCAATACTGGAGCCTCGATAGCGACGACCACCTTCGGGTTCGCCGTGGCGCATAATATCGATTTGGCTGATAGTAGAAGGGGTGCTCATGCCATCCAGCCTATTAAGGTTAAGATTGAAATCACTGCCAGCCACACCACTAGTGTTCTTAAAACCAATGCGCGAGCGGAGCGAATACAGGCGGTTTCATCATTGGGGCTGCAATCTTTTAGGGCGCCCTGACCTGCACTAATTAAGGTGTAATAGTTGCAGTCGTATAAATCATCTTGCTTGTTTTTGCTGCTAAATTCCTGCTTGGCACCTTCGTAATTACCGGTAAGCGCAAAACCCATGGCCACTAAATGGGCAGGAGCCCATGCCATTGCGGCCTGAAATTGGCGCGCTGCATTGGCGAGTGTGGCATTGCCAGTGCGCATGTTGTGAGCGGTTAGCCGGTAAAGCAACGCACCAAACGGGCCGAGCACCACAAACCAGAAAATAACCGCAAACACACGATCATTCGATTCGTGCAGCACCGAGCGCATCACCTCAAGAGTTTGCTGGTCGGAATTTTCAGGCGCTTCTTTTTGCATGATGGCGCTGGCATATTTGCGTGCAGTTGTGTCATCGGCATTTTCGCGGGCATTTAAATAGGCGTTAATTTGTCGGTTGAGATCTTTTGGACCCAAGCAAAAGGCAAAAATAGTTAAGCCAAAGATTAAGTCAATGAGCCCCAGCAAGCGGCCATCAAACCAAATTTGCAGCAACATTACGATTAGCATAATGGGAAATAGTAAAATTAAGATAGACGATAAATGTTGTGAGCCAATACCTGGGAGGGTTTTTAGCATCCAACGGCTGTACTCATCAAACCAGTCAAAATTGCGCAGGTTTTCGAGAATGTCGCTCATGCGGTCGAAAATAATGCCGAATAAAATACAAATTAGTGCCATGTGTGTTGACGCCTTAATCAGTTAATTGGTTAATCATTTTATGTAGTTGCCCCCAGTTAAATGCTGGGCCGGGGTCGGTTTTGCGCCCGGGAGCAATATCGCTGTGGCCGGTTATAGCATCTTTAGGGATGCTGGGGTAGCTTTGCCTGAGTTGAATAATGAGTTTTGCGAGGGTTTTATATTGAATATTTTCGTAGGGGGTGGTGTCGTCGCCTTCTAGCTCAATGCCAATACTGAAATCATTGCAGCACTGTTCACCACAGTAATTGGATGCCCCCGCATGCCATGCACGTTTATTAAAGGGCACAAACTGTACTACCTCGCCATCGCGCCGAATGAGTAAGTGGGATGATACTTTTAGCTGATAAATGTCGGCAAAATATGGGTGATTTTTTGGGTTGAGCTGATTGGTAAATAACTGGGAAATATACGGCCCGCCAAATTCCCCGGGTGGCAGGCTGATATTGTGCACCACAATTAGGCTGATATCCCGACCCGCAGGTCGATTATCGAAATTATCCGATGGGGTTTGTACTGCATCGTTTAATAAGCCAGATTTATTGTTAATTTTCATGGGCTTAAAGTGTATCAGTTGAATTATTAATTGACTATAAAAGAAAATAATTCAGATGGGCTATATCTCTTTTTTTGGGAGTCTATAAACTATGCCTAAAATATTTTAATTATCAACAAACCAACCCGTAGATTCAGTGAACTCAAATTTTAATTCAGATACCCACCCCCTAGCCGCTCTAAACACCCAACAGCGCGCCGCTGTCGAATATATCTCCGGCCCAATGCTAGTGCTGGCAGGTGCAGGCTCGGGTAAAACCCGCGTAATCACCCAGAAAATTGCCTACTTAATCCGCGACTGCGGCATTAAGCCCATACACATCGCCTCGGTTACCTTCACCAATAAAGCCGCGCGCGAAATGAAAGCACGGGTGAAAAGCTTGCTTGGCAAGGGTGAAACTCGGGGCTTAATTGTATCGACCTTTCATAATTTAGGGTTGCGCATTCTTGGTATCGAACATAAACATTTAGGGTATAAAACCGGCTTTAGTGTATTTGATTCTGCCGATACCTTGGTGCTTATTAAAGGTTTATATGCGTCTGAATCTTTAAGCAATGTGGATGATGCGGAAGAAGCGCGTTGGGCAATTTCACGCTGGAAAAATGATTTTATTTCACCGGAGCAAGCAATTGCGAGTGCGGAAAATGATATCGAAATAAAACACGCCATGTTGTACTCGCGTTATCAGCGTCAACTAAAAGCCTATAACGCATTTGATTTCGACGATTTAATTTTACAACCGGTGCTGCTATTTCAAAACCATTCACAGGTATTAGAAAAATGGCAAAACCGCATTCATTATTTATTGGTGGATGAATATCAAGACACCAATGCCAGCCAGTATCAATTAGTTAAATTATTGTTAAGTCATCACGGGCGTTTAACCGCAGTGGGCGATGATGATCAATCAGTGTATTCATGGCGCGGTGCGCGGCCAGAAAATTTAGCGCTACTGAGTGAAGATTATCCAAAAATAAAATTAATAAAACTAGAACAAAATTATCGTTCAACTTCGCGAATTTTAAAATGCGCCAATCATTTAATTCAAAATAATCCGCATACTATTGAAAAACAATTATGGTCTGATTTAGGGCTGGGTAAAAACATTCGTATTATCGAATGCCCCGGCGCCGACGGAGAGGCCGAAAGAGTGACGGTAGAATTAAACACCCATAAATTTCAAAAACGCACAAACTTTGGCGACTATGCGATTTTATATCGGGGTAATCATCAGGCGCGAATTTTTGAAAAATATTTACGCGAAATGCAAATACCTTATGTGGTGAGCGGCGGCACGTCTTTTTTCGAGCGCGCAGAAGTTAAAGATATTATGGGCTACTTACGCTTACTTGCTAATCAAGATGACGATACCGCATTTTTAAGAATAATAAATACCCCGCGCCGAGAAATTGGTGGCAGCACCTTAGAAAAATTAGGTGAATATGCAAATGCCAGAAACGTGAGTTTATTTGAGGCCTGTTTTGAAATGGGTTTATCTACTATTTTAAATGAACGCGCATTAACCAAACTGCAAAATTTTACCAACTGGATAAATTTATTAAGTGACAATGCAGAGCGCGGCAACCCGATAGAAGTTGTTAAAGACATGCTTAAAGAAATACGCTATCAGGATTGGTTGGAAGAACAAAGTAGTGACATAAAAATCGCCGAAAAACGCATGCAAAATGTTTATGAATTAACCGATTGGTTAGCGCGATTATATAAGGATGATGAAAATAAAAGTTTAGGCGAGTTAGTTGCGCACATGAGTTTAATGGATATTTTAGAGCGCAATAAAGAAGAAGCCAAAGAAGACATGGTGAGCTTAATGACCTTACATGCGGCTAAAGGGTTGGAGTTTCCCTATGTATTTATGGTGGGCGTGGAAGAAGAAATTCTGCCGCATCGCACCAGTATTATGGAAGAAAATTTAGACGAAGAACGTCGCCTAGCCTATGTGGGTATTACCCGCGCGCAACAGGAATTAACCATTACCTATGCCAAACATCGGCGACGTTATGGTGAAGATATTGAGTGTGAGCCGAGTCGATTTTTAAGTGAACTACCGGAAGATGAAATTGAATGGGAAGGCGGTGGTCGTAAAGTGGATGAAGTGCAAGCTAAGGAACGTGGACGAAATCATTTGGCGGCATTGAAGGATATGTTAGCTTAAGTTTTTAATATTTTGGGAACTTGAATTCTGTGGTTTCGCCTGTTGGCGACTTACTTTTCTTACAACAGCGTAAGAAAAGTAAGCAAAAGAATGCCGCCCTTTATTCGCTTGTTTTTATTTTAAAAAGCCAAAATAAAAATCCCCGAAAAATTGTTTATGAAAATATTAATTGTGTTGTTTATCGGTTAGTTCTTCGCTTTGTTATCGGGTCGTTTTGATGCGCATCCCTGCTTATCAAAACTCAAAATCACATCCCTGTGATTTTGCCCCTAGCTTGAATACAATTTTCGGCAAGCTCAAGAGGGGAAGAAAATAAAAACCAATATAATTTGAAGTGTAAAAAAACAATAAAAATTTTTTTCTAAGTTAATAATTTAAAATATTAATTCATCACTTATTGTTCTAGCGTTTTAAATTATTCAGAGTTACTGAATTCCCGATACAAACATTCGGGAATGACAGGGTTATGTTGGTTTTTTCTTTTGACTTACCTCCCCATTAGCCAAGCTGATGAAGGAGTGATTTTTGTGGGGTTTTCTGCGAGGATGTTTGAACGAATTCGCCTTTTAATTCGTGAGTTCCGCAGCAACCACAAAAATTATGAGTGAAGAAGGTATTTTTATTTTGCTGTTTAAATAAAAACTTGGATTAAGCGCGGCGGCGTTTCTTTGCCTACTTTCTTTTCGCTGTTGAAAAGAAAGTGGGTCGCCAACAGGCGAAACCACAGAATTCAAGTTCTCAAAGTGTGAAGGGCTTGCAAAAATAACTTCACCAAAAGCCACTCGATTATAAAGTGCATCCTTGCACTTTAGCCTGCAGGCTATGCAAAACATGTTCAAAATTGATCCAATCAAATTTATCTTGCCTTCGTAGAAATGATAAGAAAACCCCACCTTTAATCATTTAATCTAAAGTCATGCTCACTCCAGCAACAAAATCCAACATACAAATTGCGCCCAGCCCCCATCTATTTTATAGTTCCCAGCACTTCCAAACCCATAACCGAGAAATTTGAATGAGCTCATACGATGCCTCCGCCATAGAAGTCTTAACCGGCCTCGAACCCGTACAAAAGCGCCCCGGCATGTATACCGACACCACCCGCCCAAACCATCTGGCACAAGAAGTGATTGATAACAGTGTCGATGAAGCAGTGGCGGGCCATGCCAGCAAAATTGATGTGGTGCTTTTTAAAGACGGCTCATTGGGCGTAACCGACGATGGCCGAGGCATGCCGGTGGATATTCATCCAGAAGAGGGCGTGCCGGGCATTGAAGTGATTATGACCAAACTACATGCCGGCGGAAAATTTTCCAATGATAATTATAAATTCTCAGGTGGCTTGCACGGCGTAGGGGTTTCAGTAGTCAATGCATTGGCCGATAGAGTTGAAGCGGAAATTCGGCGTGATGGAAAAGTGTTTTCTATTGCGTTTGAGCACGGCGATAAGGTTGAAGACTTAAAAGAAATTGGCACGGTGGGCAAAAAAAATACCGGTACTCAAATTCGATTTTGGCCGGAAGCAAAATATTTTGATTCACCTAAATTTTCAGTATTGCAACTTAAGCATGTGTTGCGTGCTAAAGCGGTTTTATGCCCGGGGTTAAAAGTCTCTTTTCTGGAAGAAAAAACCGCCGAAGCTATTGAATGGTTTTATGAAGATGGTTTAGAAGATTATTTATTAGAAAGTTTAAAAGGTTATGATTTATTACCCAAAGGTCCGTTTACCGGCGCGCTATCTTCCGAACATGAAGCGGTGGACTGGGCGTTACTTTGGTTGCCCGAAGGAGGCGAGTCGACTTGCGAATCTTATGTTAATTTAATTCCCACGGCGCAGGGCGGCACTCATGTTAATGGTTTGCGCACCGGCTTAACCGAAGCCATTCGCGAGTTTTGTGAATTTCGAAATTTATTGCCGCGTGGGGTAAAACTCAGCCCCGAAGATGTGTGGGAAAAAGTCAGTTATATTTTATCGGTAAAATTACTCGACCCACAATTTTCAGGGCAAACTAAAGAGCGTTTATCATCGCGCGAATGTGCGGCATTTGTTTCTGGTGTAGTAAAAGATTCTTTTAGTTTGTGGCTTAACCAAAATACCGATCAAGGTGAATTGATTGCAATGCTGGCAATTGATAATGCACAAAAACGCTTGAAAGCCGGTAAAAAAGTGGCGCGTAAAAAGGTCACTTCCGGCCCCGCATTGCCGGGAAAATTAGCAGACTGTAGTTCATCAGATGTAAATTTAACTGAATTATTTTTAGTGGAAGGCGATTCGGCGGGTGGCTCGGCGAAGCAAGCGCGGGATAGAAATAATCAGGCGATTATGCCGTTGCGCGGAAAAATATTAAACACTTGGGAAGTGGATGCGGATCAGGTACTAGCTTCGCAGGAAGTTCACGATATTTCAGTAGCGATTGGTGTCGATCCCGATTCGGATGATTTATCAGATTTACGCTACGGAAAAATTTGCATACTGGCAGATGCGGATTCCGATGGTTATCACATTGCAACTTTATTATGTGCATTGTTTTTACGTCACTTCCGAACCTTAACCGAAGAAGGCCATGTGTATGTGGCAATGCCACCGTTGTTTAGAATTGATGTGGGCAAAGAAGTTTTTTACGCATTAGATGAAGCCGAAAAGCAGGGCGTGCTTGATCGCATTTCTGCCGAAAAGAAAAAAGGTAAAGTACAGGTCACGCGTTTTAAAGGCCTTGGTGAAATGAACCCCATGCAGTTGCGAGAAACTTCTATTGCACCGGATACGCGCAGACTGGTTCAGCTGATTGTTGAAGACGGAGATGAAAGTGATCAGATGATGGATATGTTGCTGGCGAAAAAACGTGCATCTGATCGTAAAGCTTGGTTAGAAAGTAAGGGGGATTTAGCGGAAATATAGCGGTAAAAATTCGTGGGTTTTATTTTAAATAATATGAAGGAATCAATGAAATGAGTAATCCGATAGTTGCAGATAATAAACCGATAGCAGTAAACCTAAACAAAAATGAAGAATATTATTTTTGTGCTTGTGGGCGCTCAAACAATCAGCCCTTTTGCGATGGCTCCCATGCAAGTACTTCTTTCACACCCAAAGCATTTACCGCAGAGCAAGATGGCGAAGCCTATTTATGTGCCTGTAAACACACCGCAAATGCACCCTTTTGTGATGGCAGCCATAAACAGTTTAGCGATGAAAATATTGGTAAAGAAGGCCCTAGTTTAAAAGTACAATCAGGAGAGTTACCGGTCGCTGTTGCAACGGTAGAAGAACCAAGCGTTGCGTTTATTCATCAGTTGGCAAAAGACGGTTTATCAAAACTTGGCCATCATGGCGCGATGAGTTCGATGGGGGTCCCCCGAAATGAATTACCCCATTGGGATGATTTGCAAATTATGGTGGCACAAATGGCGGCTAAGCCATTAATGGAAGAGATTAATGTTGGCACAGAATTAATTATTGGGCCAGAATCAAAAAAGCCGTTGAAGCTGTCCATACCACTTTTTGTTTCAGATATGAGTTTTGGTGCGCTATCAGAAGAAGCAAAAATTGCACTGGCGCGTGGTGCGCAAATGTCAGGCACCGGCATTTGCTCTGGTGAAGGCGGCATGTTGCCAGAAGAACAAATGGGGAACTCAAAATATTTTTACGAATATGCCAGCGCTGGTTTTGGTTATAAAGAAGAGTTATTAAAAAAAGTTCAGGCTTTTCATTTCAAAGGTGGGCAGGGTGCAAAAACAGGCACCGGCGGGCATCTTCCCGGCAATAAAAATATCGGAAAAATTTCACAGGTGCGAGGCATTGCCGAAGGCCAACCCGCAATATCGCCACCTACGTTTAAAAACCTTTCCTCTGCTGCCGATTTTAAAAAGTTTGCAGATAGAGTAAGAGAAGTTACTGGTGGAATCCCCATTGGTTTTAAACTCAGCGCAAATCACATTGAAAAAGATATTCAGTTTGCTCTTGATGCCAGTGCCGATTATATTATTTTAGATGGTCGTGGCGGTGGTACCGGTGCTGCCCCTGAAATGTTTCGTGACCACATTAGTGTGCCGACGATTCCGGCATTGGCAAGAGCGCGAAAATATTTAGATGAGCAGGGTGCAAGTGGCCGCGTTACATTAATTATTACTGGGGGTTTACGTGTGCCTATCGATTTTGTTAAAGCATTAGCACTGGGTGCAGATGGCGTGGCAATTTCTAATAGCGCGATGCAAGCAATTGGTTGTGTGGCTGCGCGAATGTGTAATACCAATAACTGCCCTACGGGTATTGCAACTCAAAAAGAAGCGTTACGAAAAAAATTAAATATTGATACGTCAGCGCAACAGTTGAGTCATTTTTTTAATGCATCGGTTGAGTTAATGCAGGTGATGGCTCGTGCTTGTGGGCATGATGATTTTAGTCAGTTTAATCAAAACGATTTAGCAACATGGCATCGTGAAATGGCGTTGTTGTCTGGGGTTAAATATTCTGGTGTTTTATTACCATTGTAAAAAGCTTAAATCTCCTCCAGCCCCTCTTTTACTAAGAGGGGCGTTAAGCGTCAATGATTTTTTTAAGGCAGTATTGCCGGGGTTGTAAATACCCAGTCATTGTCTTTAACCGGTGTATGGCAAGCAACACATCCTTGTGCAAAGTTTTTGTCTTTGCCGTGTGGCTTCTGATCTAAACCTTTCCAGCGAGCATAACCCCAACCCCCTGTTGATTTATATTTAACACTATCTTTAAACATAAACTCGGCGTGGATAAATTTATTGGGGGCAATGGCTGTCGGCCAGCTATCTTTGGCTTTTTGTTTCCACACCATTTTTCCTAAAATTGCGCCATTTGGCCAAGGGTTAGTGTTACCTGCGCGCGCCGCTTTTATGGCAACATCATTGCCTAAAGTTGACGATATTAACTGGAAGCTGCTCAATGTTCGCAACGACCTAACCGTTATTGTTTTGTATACACAGGATATGCGGGAAAAAGCTGTGCAGCATATTTTAAGTGAAATGCTGGCGGAGTTTGAAGTTTAAAAAATCTCAATCTTGTGCGCGCATGCATTGTGTTTATGGGCGGTTTTAAGGATAATCCTGCGAACAATATAATTTCAGAGAATAAATCACCCGCATGTCAGACCAAACTGATTTAAATTTCGAAGGCGTCGAAAAACAACCCCTCGCTGAATTTACCGAAAAGGCGTATTTGGATTATTCCATGTACGTTATTCTCGACCGTGCCCTGCCATTTATTGGCGATGGTTTAAAACCGGTGCAGCGGCGCATTGTGTATGCCATGTCCGAGCTGGGACTGGTGTCCACCGCCAAGCATAAAAAATCTGCACGCACGGTGGGTGATGTGTTGGGTAAATTCCACCCACATGGTGACAGTGCTTGTTATGAAGCGATGGTGTTAATGGCACAAGACTTCTCCTACCGTTATCCGCTAGTGAATGGGCAGGGCAATTGGGGTTCGCCGGATGACCCAAAATCATTTGCCGCAATGCGTTACACCGAATCGAAATTATCTAAATATGCGGACGTGTTATTGCAAGAGCTGGGGCAGGGCACAGTAGATTGGCAGCCGAATTTTGACGGCACGTTAGACGAGCCAAAATCTTTACCTGCGCGCTTACCGAATTTATTATTAAATGGCACCACCGGTATTGCGGTGGGTATGGCAACCGATGTGCCGCCGCATAATTTGCGTGAAGTGGCTACCGCTTGTATTCGATTATTAGATGAACCCAAAGTCACCGTCGAGCAACTTTGCGAACATATTCAGGGGCCAGATTACCCAACCCATGCGGAAATTATTACTCCCCGCGAAGAGTTAATGGAAATGTACATAAAAGGTAAAGGCAGCATTCGCGCCCGCGCCATTTATGAAAAAGAAGATGGTGATATTATTCTCACCGCATTACCGCATCAGGTTTCTGGCAGTAAAATTTTAGAGCAAATTGCGCAGCAGATGACAGCCAAAAAATTGCCGATGCTGGAAGATATTCGTGATGAATCCGATCACGAAAACCCCACCCGTTTAGTACTAGTGCCACGCTCAAATCGCGTCGATATCGAACAGTTAATGACCCACTTATTTGCCACCACCGATTTAGAGCGCACCTATCGCGTTAACATGAATATGATTGGCATTGATGGCAGACCGGCAGTTAAAAATCTGCGCAGCATTTTAAAAGAATGGTTAACTTATCGAGTGCAGACGGTTAAAAACCGTTTGAACTGGCGACTTGAAAAAGTTAACAAACGTTTGCATTTATTAGAAGGTTTGTTAATTGCGTTTTTGAATATTGACGAAGTTATTCAAATTATTCGTGATAGCGAAAAACCTAAGCCCGCATTAATTCAGCGCTTTGGTTTAAGTGATGTGCAGGCAGATTATGTTTTAGATACAAAGCTACGCCAGTTAGCACGTTTAGAAGAAGTTAAAATTCGTACAGAGCAGGCAGAGTTAGCCGAAGAAAAATCCAAGTTAGAAAAATTATTAAGTTCTGAACGGCGTTTAAAAACCTTAATTAAAAAAGAAATTTTAGATGATGCAGAAACTTACGGCGACAAACGTCGTTCGCCAATTGTTGCACGTGATGCGGCGCAGGCGATGGATGAATCTGCATTATTATCCAGTGATCCAATTACGGTTGTGTTATCCGATAAAGGTTGGGTGCGGGCGGCCAAAGGTCACGAAGTAGATGCGGACAAATTAAATTATAAAGCCGGTGATGCGCATCGATCGTCTGCACAAGGCAAATCTAATCAGCCCGCGGTATTTTTAGATAGCACGGGTCGAGCTTATACTTTAGGTTCGCATACGTTACCTTCAGCACGCGGGCAAGGCGAGCCGTTAACGGGGCGATTTAATCCACCCGCCGGTGCAGTATTTGTGTCGGCATTAATGGGTGACCCAAAAGATTTGTATTTATTTTCCACCAGTTTTGGTTATGGTTTTGTGTGTGAATTGGGTGAGCTGCAATCTAGAAATAAAGCCGGTAAAGCTTTTATAAAAGTACCAGTGGGTGCGAAGGTGTTGCCGCCGGTAAAAGTACGCAGCTTAGACGATGACTTTATTGTGGCGATTAGTTCTGAAGGCCACATGTTAGTGACTGAATTATCTGAGTTGCCACAAATGTTAAAAGGCAAAGGTAATAAAATTATCAATGTGCCATCGGCAAAACTAAAAGCGGGCGAAGAATGGGTGTGTGCAATCGACTTAATTCAAGATGGTGAAAAGCTGGCGGTGTATGCAGGTAAAAAGCATAAGTTAATGCGTGGCGGTGAAGTGGATGAACACTATGCCGAACGTGGTAAACGTGGCTTTAAATTGCCGCGAGGTTATCAAAAAGTGGATAAGATTGAGGTTGAAATTAAGGCGTAGTTGGCTCAATTCTGTAGGTGCGAATTTATTCGCACAGCTTTATATTTATTGCTTGAATAAATTCGAACCTACAAAATAATAAGTTTAGTTGAAATGTTTAAACTTTATGGCTGTTGAAAACAGTGGTGGCCATCGGCGAAACTACAGAATTCAAAGTTTATAAAACGCTAAATAAAAAACTACACTATCCCATTTGCAATTATGATAAGCCCAACTGCAACCAACATTAACACTAAAACAGTAACCGCAACGCGTGACAATATATAGCTATCTTCTACTTGCATAATTTAACCCCAGAATTTTTAAGAGTTTAAATTTTACAAGCGTAGATAATGCTGCGTAATTGATTTGAATCAAGTAAAATTTTTATTAGCAAACAAGTATATAGTCACGGTTTAATTAACTAATAAATCATTCACGAATAAATTCATCGCCAAAACTAATTACTTTGTTGATTGATTTTACATTGCTATGCAACATCATCAGTCGATCAATGCCAATGGCTACACCCGCGCAACTCGGTAGCCCAGATTTTAAAGCCGTAATTAAATCATAATCAATGGGCATATTTTTTTGATTGTTATTAGTGCGTATTTCATTATCTTTTTCAAAGCGTTGTTGTTGTTCTTGTGAGTCAGTTAATTCATAAAAACCATTGGCTAATTCCAGCTCACCAAAAAATAATTCAAAGCGATTGGCAATGCGTGCATCATTGCTATCAAGCCTCGCTAATGATGCCTGAGATGCAGGATAATCATATAAAAAAGTGAATGCATTTTTAGAAAAACTCGGCGCGATTTTTTCAAGCATTAACCAGTCTAGCCACATATCTTTATTGTTTTTCATACCTTGAGGTGTAGTGATTTGATATTGGGCGGCGCAGTTTTTTAATTGTTCGGTGCTGGCAATGAGTGGGTCTATTTTTAATTGGGAAATAAACGCTTGTTGGTAGCTAATGCGCGTTATCTGATTGCTTTTTTCGGGCATTAAATTTTTAAGTAATAATTCTATTTCATCCATTAACTGGTGATGATTAAAATTTAAACGATACCATTCGAGTAGCGTAAATTCTGGGTTATGCAAGCGTCCGTTTTCATCATTTCTAAATACTTTAGCGAGTTGATAAATGTCGCCACTGCCAGCCGCCAGTAAACGCTTCATATAAAATTCGGGAGAAGTGTGTAGAAAATATTCGTGGTTTTGAAAGTGGGTAGAAAAACTTTCTAGCTGTGGGTCGGTGGTTGCCGCGGTTGAAATAATTGGCGTTTCAACTTCTAATATATTACGTTCAGCAAAAAAAGCCCGCAGGCTGTTTAGCATGCGGGCTCTTTGTTTGAGGTTTGATATAGATGCAGTTGGTTGCCAAGTTTGAGGCATCTGTTTAAGGTTTAGCCTTTCACTCGCGAAACATATTCGCCGCTGCGGGTGTCAATTTTTAGAAGTTCGCCTTCTTCAATAAATAAAGGCACTTTAACCGTGGCTCCCGATTCTAGGGTTGCGGGTTTTGTGCCGCCTTGTGCGGTGTCGCCTTTCAGTCCGGGGTCGGTTTCGGTAACGGTTAGCTCAACAAAGTTAGGTACAGACACCACTAAAGGTGCTCCGTTCCATAAAGTGATGGTGCATAACTCTTGGGCTTTAATCCATTTGCCAGAATCTACCATCGCGGAATCGGGTGCGGCGATTTGTTCAAATGTTTCTGGGTCCATGAAATACCAAAACTCCCCATCGTTATATGAAAACTCCATTTCAACATCAATCACATCTGCGGCTTCTACCGATTCGCCTGATTTGAAAGTGCGCTCTAACACACGGCCAGTTTTTAAGTTACGTAATTTAACGCGGTTAAAGGCTTGGCCCTTGCCAGGTTTAACCAGTTCGTTTTCAATAATAGAGCAGGGATCATTGTCTAAAATAAGTTTAAGACCGCCACGAAATTCATTAGTGCTGTAAGATGCCATGTGTAAATAACCTTTGTTCCAAGCCTTGTAAAAGTGGCTTGGGAAAATAAAATTGTAAATATAGACAGTGAAACGCAGCGCATATAATACTCGGAACCGCCCCTAATGCCAAAAACTATACCCACTTTAGTGTCTAAACCGGTGCATAAATTAGCCATGAGTTGGCAGCAACAACTGTCACAGGTGATTACACAGCCAGATCAGTTGTTAGCATTATTACAGTTGCCGCCCGCTGATTTTGCTGAACATGCTGCGGCAAACGCCCAATTTGGGATAAAAGTGCCCCATGCCTATTTAGATAAAATGCAAATAGGCAATCCACGCGATCCGTTATTATTACAAGTGATGGCGCAAGCACAGGAAATGCAAGCCGTGGCAGGTTATGGTTGCGACCCAGTTGGAGATTTGCAGGCCAATAAAACTCCCGGCTTATTACATAAATATACGGGGCGGGTTTTACTGATTACCACGGGGGCGTGTGCGGTGCATTGCCGTTATTGTTTTCGACGTCATTTTCCGTATTCGCAGCAGCAGGCGGGGCGGGAGCAATGGTTGCCAGCGCTTGATTACATTCAACATGATACATCTATTAAAGAAGTCATTTTAAGTGGTGGTGATCCATTGGTGTTATCGGATGAGCGGCTGGATGATTTAATTAGTCGCCTCGAAGGTATTTCTCATTTAACTCGTTTACGCATTCATAGCCGTTTACCAGTTGTGCTGCCTAATCGCATAACCGATAAGTTAGTGCAGCGTTTGGCGCAAAGTCGTTTTAATGTGTGTTTGGTGATTCATGCTAATCATGCCAATGAAATAGGGGCGCAAGAAATAAGTGCGTTGGCTAAATTAAAGTGTGCAGGGATACACTTATTAAATCAGGCCGTTTTGTTGAAAGGCATTAATAATAATATTGAAGACCAAATTAATTTATCTGAGGCATTGTATAGCGCGGGGGTGTTGCCCTATTATTTGCATTTGCTGGATGCGGTGCAGGGCGCGGCGCATTTTGAGGTGAATTTAACCGCGGCGTTAAGCCTTATCTCGCAAATGCAGGTGCGTTTAGCGGGTTTTTTAGTACCCAAACTTGTGCGTGAAATTGCCGGCGAAGCGAGCAAAACACCGGCGAATGAGCTATAAATGATAATATTGTATGAAATTAGCTTAAAAAGCTGCAGTATCTAACTGTTTTTATTAAATAAGTTGTACAAATAGGATAGACTTAAACCACCAGAAAGGCGTTGGGCAAAAATGGATATAAAACAAGCCATAAAATAATATGAAACTAAACGTTCCAGAACAAAGCACCCCCGGTAGAGATGATTTTGAAAGTCATCCACGAAAACTAAAAAAGTGGCTGGCGAATTTAAAGCGCGCCAACATGGGGGAGTTTACACGCCAAATATACCATGGTTTGTTGTCCCTTAATCGCCAAGCAATGGCACCCAAACAACGCCTCGAAAATATGGAAACCTTGCGTGAACCTACGCGCTATATTTTTAATCAATTACATAAACACTTTATTAATCGCACGTTGCCTCTGCCAGATAAAAGCCAAAAAATTATTCATCTTAATCAAGCGCTATTAAATGAAATGGCGATTGGTTATAAAATTCTTATTTTTGAAGCATCCAATAATCTAGTTAAAATTGACAGTAAAACGTTACTTCTTGCATGCGAAAGAAGTTTGCATTATTACTCCGAATTATTACTACGTTCTAGCCAAATATATTCTGAATTAGCAAAAGGTGTTTGGTGGGATATTCATCGAATTTATAGTTATTCAGAAGCGAAAAAACTTCACCAGAAAAGTATTAAAGATCCAGAGTTAGCAATTAAAAGTATATCAACAGAAGATTATTATAAGCAGATACTTTTATTTTCATTGGCGCGTCCAAATGCGTTACGCCAAAGTGATGCGGAGCGTTTATTTAAATCCATTAATGAGTGGGCAAAGCTAACAACGTTGAGCAATAGTCCATCTAAAAATAAATTAAATCGCTATTTTGTTAGCCGTTTAGATGGCGATTTGCCGCCCAATTGCGTATCAGAAAACGATCTTAAAAATTTACAACATGTTCGCTCAATTGATACGATGAAATTAGTTGAGTATTTGCAACAAGTAGATGCCAACTCAAATGATTTGCACTCAGCGGTTTCTATTGGCGATTTGGTTTCGCAAGAAACTATTCGCACACTGGTGTCATCTTGGAGTCTGTGCGCTAAGCGACGTTTTTCTCGAGTTGAACGTAAAGATGATATACGCGTTTCAATTGGTTTAAAATCGATTAATGAATGCCTCAAAGAAGAAATTGCGCCGCCAAAACCAAAAACTAAAAAACCGGCGAATATGTTTTCGTTAGAATCCATTCCAGAAAATGAAAGTGCAAAAAAAGATGTTTTTGCACAGCAAGACCCAACCAATTTCATTACTAATCCTGAATCTACTAATGAAAAAGAGCGCTCAGCAAGTGCATGGGATATGGTTGCAAAAGGGCGTACATTAACGGCTAGTTATGCAAATGAATTGCAGGAAAAAGATAAAAGTATTGGTGAGTTGCATAAGGAAGCGCCAGACATGCACTGGAAAATAACCAATGTCAGTGCCGGTGGTTATTGCTTGTCTTGGGATTCGGATTTACCTTCACGCGCATTAGTTGGCGAACTAATTAGTATTCGTGAAAAAGAACCCGACCATACCTATCAGTGGCGAGTGGGTGTTATTCGATGGATGCAATATAGTCAAGGCAATGGATTGGAAATTGGTGTGCAAGTTTTATCACCCAAAGTTATTTCTTGCCGCGTACAAAGATTAGAACGTAAAAACGAAGAGCCTTTTAATTGCTTGATGTTGCCTGGCATTAAACCAATACAGCAACCATCAACTTTATTATTACCTGCCCATGCTTTTCGGCGTGGTAATACATTAAGCATGCACGTATATGAGCGTGACATGGATATTAAATTGGGCACAGTTCGAGAACATACAGGTTCATTTACGCAATTTCAATTTTCGCAATTGAATGGAAGTGATGCATCTGAAAGCGATGATAATAATAGTAATGAAAAGTCGAGCAAGTCAAATCCAGATGATTTTGACTCTATCTGGACATCATTATAATTTTATTTTATAAAAAACCAAAACCTATTAATATGGAATATTAAGTTGTGGAAACAAAGAAAAAAATAAATATTTTTATTGTTGATGACTCGTTTAATAACGAAGAAAATATCATTAAATTAATGCGTAGTTCTGGTTATGCGGTGCACACTAATCGTGTTGAAGATGATGAAGATCTAATAGAAGCTTTAAAAAAACAAATACCAGATGTGTTGCTTTATACAAATGGGATGGAATTAATTTCATTACAAGATACTGTAAAATGTATTGAAGAAAATGCCAGTGAGCCGGTTCCCGTTATTGCAATAAATCGTCCCGGTGGAGAAATGGATGTTGTTTCGGCAATGCGTTCGGGCGCTAAAGATTTAACGTCATACGATAATCCATCACATCTTGAAATGGTTATTCACCGAGAAGTGGAGGCGCATTCCAGTATTGCCAACGTTTTCAAATTAGAATATGCGATGAAAGAAGCGGAGAAACGTTGCGAGGCCTTGCTGGATTCTTCGCGTGATGCAATTTCTTATATTCATGAAGGTATGCACATTTATTCCAATCATTCTTATCTTGAACTTTTTGGTTTTGATGAATCGGAAGAACTCGAAGGTATGCCAATTTTAGATATGGTTGGAATAGATGAACGTGATGAGTTTAAATCTTTTTTACGAGAAAATAATGCTAATAAAAATCAAGCTGAAAAACTTAAATTAAATTTAAGTAAAGCTGATGGCACAGAATTTAAAGGTGAAATGGAATTTTCATCCGCGAGTATTGATGGGGAGCCCTGTACTCAAGTAATTATCAGAATTCAATCTAATAACCAAGCCTTAGAGCAGCAGTTAGCATTAATGAGCCAAACTGATTCCATTACGGGTTTATATAATAGGCAGTATTTTTTAGATACCTTGGAGGAATCATCAGAAAAAGCAAAAGAAGGAGAAATCACAGCAGCAGCGTTGCTTATACATCTTGATAACTTTGCTGATATTAAACAAAGTTCCGGCGTTGTTGTTGCCGATCAATTTTTAAGTGAAATTGCTAGGGAGTTTGAGGGCGCAATAAATGGTGATGATGTACTTGCCCATTTTGAAGGTAATACTTTTTCAATTATTGCATATAATCAAAGCACACAAACCATTAATGATTACACTAAAAAAATAAGTAAAACAGTGCGAGATTTCATTGCAAATATTGGTGGTCAATCACTAAATACAACCAGTACGATAGGTGTGAGCTTGCTGGATGAAAACACACCGGATACTGGCGAAATTTTATTGCGCGTAGAGCGTGCAGTAAATCAAGCCGGCGATAAAGGCCCAAATACGATTGTTGTTTACCAGCCTAAAGAAGGTGAATTAACGCAAAAAGAAATTGATGCAAAAGTGGTAAATGATCTTAAACAAGCACTTAAAAATAATCGTTTTGTACTTTATTATCAGCCAGTAATTAGTTTACATGGTGACACAGACGAACGTTATGAAGTGTTTGTTCGAATGCTCGATGATGATGACAATATCATCATGCCATTGGATTTTTTGCCAGCAGCAGAGCGAACAGGTATGTCGGTTGCCATTGATCGTTGGGTATTGCTTACTACAATTAAAACGCTAACAAAGTGTTGGAAAGAAGGTAAGCGCACATTGTTTTTTGTGAAGTTAGCGGCTAACTCTTTAAAAGATAGTAGTTTAATGGATTGGCTGAAAGATCAATTGAAAAAACACAATGTGCCCAAAAATAGTTTGATTTTTGAAGTGAAAGAAAATGTTGCGGTAACGAGTTTAAAATATACGGCAGAGTTAGCTAGATCTTTGCAAGAATTAAATTGTGGTTTTGCACTTGATGATTTTGGTACCGGTAAAAATCCATTTGAACTATTAAAACATATACCAGCAGATTACTTAAAGCTTGAGCGTTCATTTATGGATGAGCTTTCCACAAGCACTGAAAATCAGGAAGCGGTTAAAGCGATTACGGAAAAAGCAATGGAGTTAAATAAACTCACTATTGCGCAATGTGTTCAAGATGCAACCAGTTTGTCGGTGCTATGGGGAATGGGGATTAACTTTATACAGGGAAACTTTTTGCAGGAGCCTTCCCCAAACCTTGATTATGATTTTACTTCAATGGCGGGATAACTAAAGTATATTTTTATCGAAATATTAAATTTAAAAATAATTAAAAAAATAAAATAGTAAATAATAGCGCCAACCAAATTTATTCACAGCACAGGAATAACGGTACAAGAAAAGTAAATATCTCTAGCTTCTTTTGGTAATATTCCCATCTTAATTCTCATTTAATGACTATGTCTTATGTTTAAGTGTAATTTTTTATAAGAAAAATATTTTAGAAATAGTTATTTTTTAGCGCTGGGGGTTTTTCGGGTAAATACCCAGTTGTTTCCAGTGGAAACTTTTTTATTAAATTTATAACCGTTTACATTAAATGATTTAATATCTTCAATGTCGGATAATTGATTTTGAATAATATAGCGGCTTAGTAATCCGCGGGCTTTCTTTGCGTATATGCCAATCATTTTATAGTCGCCGTTTTTTAGCTCTTTAAATGATGGCGTTATTATTTCAGCGTTCAGTAACTTGGGTTTTACAACTTTAAAATACTCATTGGATGCAAGATTAATTAAGTATTTTGATTTAATCGATTTAAGTTGTTTATTTAAACCCTCGGTAACTTCATTGCCCCAAAATTCATATAAATTTTTCCCCCGCGCAGTACTTAGGCGAGTCCCCATTTCAAGTCGATAAGCTTGCATTAAATCGAGTGGGCGTAGCATGCCATATAAGCCGGATAACATGCGAAAATGTTTTTGTGCGAAGTTAAAATCTTTTGCGCTAAAACTTTGCGCATCTAAGCCGGTGTAAACATCACCTTTAAAAGCGAGCACGGCTTGTTTAGCATTTTGTTCGGTGAAGTTTTTGTTCCAAGCTTCAAATCGATCAAAATTTAAATCAGCAATTTTTGTGCTGACTTTCATTAGCTCGCAAATATCCAACGATGAAAATTCTCGCATTCGATGAACTAATTCAGCAGAATCATCAAGATAATCTGGCAGGGTGAATTTTTTGGTTTTCGGTGGGGTGGTGTAATCGAGCGTTTTGGCGGGGGAAACGACTATAAGCATATCTATTCACAATAATGAGTTTGAGACTATTATTATACCTAATATAAATAAACTATCGCTAGCCTTTACTGATGGCCGTAAAAAATTATTGTTTAAATATAATAGGTGGCTAGTTTTTGGCCAAGCACGACGTTTTCATTGTGCTTAATCGAATCCAGTAATTTAACTTTATTATTCATTAATAAAATAACCGTTGAGCCTAAATTAAAACGCCCCATTTCCATGCCTTTTTGTAGGCTAATGTTAACGTTTTTATAAGTGGTATGAATCACTTTGTTATAGCTGGGCGGGGTAACCGAGCCAGCCCAAACAGTGTCAATGGCAGACACATTAACCGCGCCGACTAAAATCATAATCATTGGGCCATGTTCAGTTTCAAATTTACACACCAGCCTTTCATTGCGTGCAAATAGGCGAGGCACTGTGTTTACGGTGTGGGGTGCAACGCTAAATAGTCGCCCGGGTACATAAACCATGTCGGTGAGCGTGCCATCAATTGGCATGTGAATGCGGTGATAGTCTTTTGGTGATAAATAAATGGTCGCAAATGAACTGTTGCTAAAAGGCTGGGCTAATTTTTCAATGCCGCCGACTAATTCCAGCAAACTGTAATCTTGGCCCTTGGCTTGAAAAACTCGGCCATTTTCAATATTTTGTGCTTGGCTCACGGTTCCATCAACGGGGCACACTAACGTGTTATTGCTATTATCAATAGTGCGTGCCGTAGGTTTTAATGCGCGGGTAAAAAATGCATTAAGGGTTTCATAAGCGTAGGGGTTTTCTTCCACTGCTTCTGACATATTAACTTCATGTAATGACAAATAAATTCTTAAGCTAACGTTTTTGATGGGTGAAAATTTTATGCGAGCAATTCTAAAAACAATACCTGAAATTAAATGGTGTGGCAGAAAATAGAAGGGTGTTGATTTTAAGTAATCGCTAAATGATGCTTTCATAATGGATATTATACGCTGAGTTTTTTATTATTGTGCGCCACATTTTCCGACGGCACATTTCATGGTACGTGTTGAGTTTTTCTTAATATTAATATCAACTGATTGAGTTTTCTTATTTGAAAGAGTGAATTTTAATTTTAAACTTTCACCGTGCTTTAACCATTTTTTGGGTTTTATTAACATTAAATGATAGCTGCCAGATTGTAAAATAAGTTTATCATTAGCAGGAATGCTGAGTTTTTTTTGGGGCAGCATTTTAGCAAAGCCATTTGTATCGGCAGAGCGGTGCATTTCAACGTGAGCAAAAGCATCGCTGCTAATGGAAATAATATCAATTTTATTTTGGCTGTGGTTATGGATTTCCATATAGCCCGCCATTACCTTTGCTCCTGGCGGTGCTTCGGGTATCCATGGGTTTACAAATGTTAAGGTGTTAGCGGCATAAAGATTAAAACTGCTGCACAATGTGATGAATAAGCAGATGCGAGTTAATTGTGATGTCATAAAGAATATTTTCAATTTTAAATCAACATATAATAAGAACTCGTGATTATATTCGTCACGGGTTAATATTCAAGGCTTATAATGAGCACGCTGGTTTTATATCGTGAATCTAGTTATTTAAATTACAGGTTTAGTTTATGTCACATCAACGCATTCCCGAAGAACTGAAAACCATAAAAGATTATATCCGCTGGGGTGTTAGCCAATTTAATGCAGCCGATTTATATTATGGCCATGGGATGGACAGTGCCTTGGATGAAGCGGTGTACTTAAGTTTATTTGCTTTGCACTTACCCCATGATTTTTCCCCTGATTATTTTGATGGCGCGTTGAGCGCCGAAGAGAAAAAAGCAGTATATGATTTATTAACGCGACGCATCAGTGAAAAACTCCCCGCCTCATATTTAACCGGCGAAGCGTGGTTTGCGGGCTTGCCATTTGTGGTGAATGAAAATGTACTGGTACCCCGCTCACCTATTGCTGAGCTAATAGAAAAACGCTTTGACCCTTGGATTGAAGCCGAAAACGTTGAGAATATTTTAGATTTATGCTGTGGCAGCGGCTGCATTGGCATTGCCTCTGCTTATGCATTTGATTGGGCTTATGTGGATATGGTCGATATTTCTGCCGAAGCGATTGATGTGGCGGAAGAAAATATTCAGCGTCACCAGCTTGATGAGCGAGTCAGTGTATTGGCGTCGGATTTATTTCAAAATGTGCCGCAACGTCATTACGATATCATTGTTAGTAATCCACCGTATGTGGATGCAGACGATATGGCCGACCTGCCAGATGAATATTTGCACGAGCCTGCCTTGGGTTTGGCGGCAGGGGATGACGGCTTAGATTTGGTTATTCCCATGTTGCAACAGGCTAGAAAATATTTAACCGATCAGGGAATATTGGTGGTGGAAGTGGGAAATTCTCAGCACGCGTTGCAGACAACTTATCCGCATGTGCCTTTTGTATGGTTAGATTTTGAGCGCGGTGGTTCGGGTGTTTTTTTGCTAACTGCCGAGCAGCTTGATGAATTTGAGTTTTAGCATCATTTAATCATTAAGTTTTACTAAACGGTTTTAAGTTTAAACACCGGTAATTTAAACCAAAAGCTAGTGCCCTTGTCGCTATTGTTCATGGCCCCAATTTCACCTTCGTGTAAATCAATTAACTGTTTGCAAATGGATAAACCCAAACCGGTGTGAGGCTCATTATTGGTGGGCTTGTTGCTCAGTTTGGCGTGTTTCAAAAACAGCTGATCAAAATCATTTTCGGTTAATCCTGGGCCGCTATCAGACACGCTAATAAAAATATCATCTTGTTCTACTTGTGCGCTGATGGTGATAGTGTCATTTGCAGAACAAAATTTAACCGCATTATCCACCAAGTTATCCAGCACCTGTGCAATGCGTGAACGATCGACTTCAATAGATGGTAGTTGGTCTTCCATTTTGCTGGTTAAGGCAATTTGTTTTTCATTAGCATAAGTAATGTGACGACTAATAGTTTCGGAAATAAGCGGCTCTACTTGCAATGGAATTTTGGTGAGCCGCATTTGTTCAAAGCCACCGGCTTGAGTATTTAAAATGCACTCTACAATTGAGTTCATAAAATTGGCAGACTTAGCAATGCTATTGAAATTATGCATTATATTTTTTGCATCAAATGGCTGATTGCTAGCAATTTTTAAGCGTGCGGTGGCGGCAACATCTTGAATTATTGCCAGCGGTTTGCGTAAATCGTGGCTGGCGGTAGAAATAAATTCATTATTTAACGCCGATAATTGTTTTAGGCTGAGCTGAGTTTGCAAGCGTGCAATTAAAATCGGGAAGTTGATGGGTTTGGCCGCATAGTCATTGGCTCCCAATTCGAGAGCCCGAACCACACGTTCATCTGCATCAATGGCGGTTACCATAATAATGGGTAATTCAACCATGGAATATTGTTGGCGCAGAGTATGTAAAACTTGTAGCCCCATGATTTCTGGCAGCATAATATCGAGCAGAATGAGGTCGGGTTTTTTCTCTTTTACCATGTCCAGCGCTTGCTGGCCGTCTACGGCAAAGCGAATATTATAATTATATGACTGAAGATGCAGGGCCATAATTTCCCTGTTGAACTCCTCATCTTCGACAATTAGCAAGTCTGGCGTAGAAAAGTACATTGATTCATTTTTTTTAATTATTTGATTCTACTATATCGGTTTTAGCCACCCGCTGGCAAGTCGTTATGTTAATATTCGCACTAAACTTTTGGGTAATATTTTGAGGATATAACGTGTCAGGTAATACTTTCGGTAAACTTTTTACAGTGACAACCAGTGGCGAGTCGCATGGGCCAGCGTTAATGGCAATAGTAGATGGCTGCCCGCCGGGCATTGAAATTTCAGAGGCCGATTTGCAAGCAGATTTAGATCGTCGCAAACCGGGCACCTCTCGCCACACCACCCAACGCCGTGAGCCAGATCAAGTCAAAATTCTTTCTGGTGTATTCGAAGGTAAAACCACCGGCACGCCCATTGGTTTATTAATTGAAAATATCGATCAGCGTTCAAAAGATTACGGCAATATTGCCGATACATTTCGCCCCGGTCATGCAGATTATACCTACACCCAAAAATACGGTTTTCGCGATTACCGTGGTGGTGGCCGATCATCTGCAAGAGAAACTGCCATGCGAGTGGCGGCGGGCGCAATTGCAAAAAAGTTTTTAAAAGATAAATACAATATTTTAATTCGCGGTTATCTATCTCAACTCGGCCCAATAAAAATACTTGAGCATGATTGGAATCAAGTTAGTGAAAATCCATTTTTTTCACCAGATAAAAATAAAGTAAAAGAAATGGAAAACTACATGGATGCACTACGCAAAGAAGGCAACTCAGTTGGCGCAAAAATTTCAGTGGTTGCAGAAGGTGTGCCACCTGGTTTAGGCGAACCCATTTTTGATCGACTAGATGCGGAAATTTCCTATTCAATGATGACAATAAATGCCGCCAAAGGCGTAGAAATTGGCGGTGGTTTTAGTTGTGTTGAAGCAAAGGGTACCGAGTTTCGTGATGAGATAACCCCAGCCGGTTTTTTAAGCAATCATGCAGGTGGTATTTTAGGCGGCATAAGTTCGGGCCAAAATATTGTGGTGCATACCGCATTTAAGCCCACCTCCAGCATGCGCTTATCGGGCAAAAGTATTGACATAAATGGTGACGCAATGGAAGTGGTTACCCATGGTCGACACGACCCCTGCGTTGGTATTCGAGCAACGCCTATTTGTGAAGCAATGTTGGCACTCACCTTGGCAGATCACATGATGCGATTTAATGCGCAGTGTGGCGATGTGGAATGCGCAACGCCGGTTATTCCTGCTGGTGATGAATAGTTTTTACTAATTAAAAATAAAAGAAAACGCGAACAACGTAAATGAACGCAAATAACCGCAAATATTACTTTTGTGTGCCTTTGGCACACAGCAATAAAAAATTTTTTATTTTGAGGTGCATGGATGCACTAATCTTGCGGGTGCAGAAGCAATTATTCGCGGCAATTTGCGTTCATTTGCGTTCATTTGCGTTTTCTTTTTTTCTTCCGCTTTTTATTCTTTAAGCATCTCGATGAGCTCCCCAAAAATGCCTTATTGGCGACTCTCCGGTTTTTACTGGTTTTACTTCGCCTCCCTCGGCATCGTTGTGCCTTACTGGGCTTTATATTTAAGCTCTTTAGGCTTTGATGCAAAATCCATCGGCGAGCTCATGGCTATTCTCATGGCCACTAAAATAATCGCGCCTTATCTTTGGAGTTGGATTGCAGACCACACTGGCCACTGCATGAAAATAATTCGCATTGCCAGCATTTGTTCTGCTATCACTTTTTTAGGTGTGTTTATAGATTCCAGTTTTTGGTGGTTGGCGGTGGTGATGCTGTTATTTAGTTTTTTTTGGAATGCCACCTTGCCGCAATTCGAAGCCAATACCATGAACTATTTAGGTGAAAATACGCACAAATATAGTGTGGTGCGTTTATGGGGTTCGTTGGGTTTTGTTATTGCTGTTATTGTTATTGGCGCATTGTTAGATGAGTTTGGTTATCAGCTAATCCCGCTTTCTGTTTTACTCATGTATGTGTTTATTATTATGTTTAGTTTTGTGGTGGAGGATGCGCCACAAAATAAGCAGGTTGATGACAGTGGTTCAATTTTAAGTGTAATGAAACAACCACCAGTAATGGCATTATTGTTGGTGTGTTTTTTAATGCAAATGAGTCATGGGCCTTATTACACTTTTTATTCTATTTATTTAAAACAGTTTAATTACAGCAGTGCAACATTAGGTTGGTTGTGGGCACTAGGTGTTATTGCCGAAATTATTTTATTTATGTTTATGCATAAATTAATGCCGCGATACGGCGCGCGGTTTTTATTAAAAATAGCCTTGTTGTTAACGACTTTGCGTTGGTTGTTAATTGGAAATTTTGTCGATAACTTAACCGTTGTTATTTTTTCACAATTTTTACATGCGGCCAGTTTTGGTTTATTTCATGCGGTGGCAATTGCATTATTTCACCGTCACTTTACGGGCAAATTACAGGGTAGAGGGCAGGCGTTATATTCGGCGGTTAGTTTTGGTGCGGGGGGTGCAGTGGGTACATTATTGAGTGGTGCATACTGGGATGTTTATTCACCCCCCATTATTTTTGCGGCGGCGGCTGGGGCATCATTTTTAGCGTTGTTGGTGGCGTTTAAATTATCGGCTGAGAAGGGTGTTACTACCTATTAAGGCATAAAAGAAAACGCAAATGCACGCAAATAAATGCAAATGTTTTTTGTGTGTCTTTGGCACATATCAGGCTCACTTTGTATCGCCTGTTATGTCGTCAGCTAAAGCTAACTCCTATAAAAAAAATAGCTTAATGTTGCGCAGGTACTTAGCTAATATTATTTGCGTTTTCTTTTTCTCTTGATTTTTAATTAATGATCGTGCCCACAAGATTCACCGTGCGCATGAATATGCCCATGACTTAATTCTTCTTCGGTTGCATCACGCACTTCCATTACTTCAACATTGTAATGCAAAGTCACACCGGCTAAAGGTGGGTTGCCGTCGATAGTAATATCATCGCCATTGACTTCGCTAATGGTAATTAGCACGGGCTGGCCGTCATCACCTTCCGCATGAAACTGCATACCCACTTCAACTTTTTCATCACCGAAGGCAGAGGCTTTAATAACTTGCGTAATTTTAGAGTTGTATTCGCCATAGGCATCTTTTGGCTCAAGCACTAAATCGAAAGTATCGCCTTTGGTTTTATCAATTAACGCATTTTCAAGGCCGGGGATAATATTGCCGTGACCGTGTAAGTAAATAAAGCTAGCGTCTTTGGATTCGTCAATTAATTTACCGTCGGCATCTTTTAATGTGTAATTAATGATAACCGCCTTGTCTGCACTGATATTCATGTCGCCTCAATATGTAATTTATTTTGTGAGCGGGCATTGTAGCGCACAAATAATTAATGCGCTTATAATGGCGGCAATTTATTGATTAAAATTAAAGCATCTTTAAGAGCCTATCTGATTATGTTATCTGAAAAACAAACCCAAGAATTTTTAACCTTTGCCCATCAAGTGGCAGATGCGGTGGGTGAAATACACCGTAAATATTTTCGCCTGCCGGTAACCACAGAATATAAGGATGATTCCAGCCCAGTAACGCAGGTAGATAAAGAATCGGAAGCCCTAATGCGTGAAATGGTAATAAAGCGTTTTCCAGATCATGGCATTTTAGGCGAAGAGTATCCGCCTCACCAGCCCGATGCGGAATTTGTGTGGGTGATTGACCCCGTTGACGGCACTAAATATTTTATGACCGGCCACCCCACCTTTGCATTGTTATTAGCCTTGGCACACAAGGGCGAATTTATTGCAGGGGTTATCGATCAAGCTATTTCCAAAGAGCGTTGGTTGGGTGCAGATGGTGTAGGGGCTTTTTTAAATGGTGAAAAAGTTTGCACCCGAAAGTGTACGGCTTTAAATAAGGCGATTATTGCACGGGCAGGATTTGAGTGGCACACCGAAGGCCGCGATCATTTTATCGACAAACTATGGCAGGCCAGCCATTGGGCGCAGTGGGGTGTGGCTCCTTATGATTATGGTTTGCTCGCATCGGGGCATTTAGATGTTGTGATAACAGCTGGGCCATTAATTCACGATTACGCCGCACTTGGGCCAATTATTAATAATGCCGGTGGTTTAATTACCGATTGGTTTGGTGAGCGTTTAAATGTGAATTCGCCTAATCATGTGATTGCGGTGGGAAACCCTGCGTTAATGCCGGAAATAATACAGCTGTTAAATTTTCAAAATGAATAATATTTTTACTGTTGTGATTTAATATTTTATTGCATAGTGGAAATGTAACGAACCACCGATTTTAAATCATCATTATTTAAATTGGCGGCAATAGTTTGCATGGGTGAGTCGGGTCGATTGTGTGTGTTAGATCGGTAGCGTTGAAGTGTTTTTGTTAAATAACTCATTGGCTGCCCTGCAATACGCGGCAAAATTTCTTGCCCGTGGCCGTTCTTTGCGTGACAAGCGATACATCGCTCCTGAAAAATATTCCTACCTTTTATGTCTTGTATATTTGCAGAATTGCTGTGCCGAGCCACTTTTTGATTGGAGTAATATAGAGCAATATTAATTCGTTCATCGCTACTCAAGTTACCAATTAGCTCGCTCATAATTTTATCTTTGCGTTTCTTCGAAGCAAATAATTCAAATTGATGCAATAAATATTTTGGATTTTGAGCTGCCAAGTTTGGAATGTATCCGCGCTTACTGTTACCTGTGACACCGTGGCAATATTTACAGAATAATGCTCGTTCTTGGCCTTTTTTGATGGCATCTTTAAGTGATGTATTATTGGATTGTTTTTGATTGAGAGTAACATAAAGTGCTGATAGCTCTTCTGCATGAAGCGAAAAATTGATTAGCAAAAAAATAATAAAAAAAGAAATACTGAAACAACGAGCCATGCGAATAAGCTTTTGAGTTGTGAGTGATAAGGTTATATTTTGGATGTTACTCTTTAATAATGCTCTATGTTGATTGATTTGTAAGTCGTTTGACATCGATCAATAATATTAAAAATGAAGGGAGTTTCAACAATACAAAAAAATGGCTTTGATCAAGTTTTTATATCTGGGTGTTATCGCACTTTACAGCAGCCCTAGCAACGAGTTGCTCATCTGTACCCAATAAAGCGAATGCTATGCAGGACCAGCAGGCGAAGCTTTTCAAAACTAACTCCGAAACCTAATTTGTATATTTATCGTAGCAATGCACAGGGCGCATCCGTTGAAATGACGTTGTTAGTGGGTGGACGTCATGTGGCAACCAGTGCAGGTAAAATGTATATCAAATTAGAAGTTACACCCGGTCGGCATCGTATTGTTTCGCGGGTAGATAATTCGGACAAACGTATTTTGCAAGACATAAAAGTGGGGCAAGTTGATAATCGAACTAAATTAATTTTAATTAAGTGAAAGTGCAGGTAAAGCCGGCGTGAATTAATGTGAGCTGATTTCTTTAGTGCCTTCGCCGACAAAGTTTCTATGTTGAAACAAGTGAGATAAAAAATCTTATTTTAAGGGGTCGGAGCTAAATTTAGCTCCGACCCAGCTTTAGCTTTTATGTTTCTCAAGTTCAGTCATCAGCATTTTTGCCGCATTCGAGAGGGTGCGTTGCTGGTGATTTAGCACTCCCAGTAAACGGTCGAACTCAATTCCCTGTACATTTAAAATGGCAACGTCACTGGTTAGCATAGACACCGGCAGTACACTCCATCCCAGTCCAATCGATACCATCATTTTAATGGTTTCCAAATAATTGGTTTCCATCGCAATATTTAGATTTTGTTGGTTTAGCCCCAGCGCATTTTCCAGCAGCACACGCGTAAAGGTATTTTGCGAGGGTAAAATCGCGGGTATTTTACTGAGCTGAGCAATGCTTAATTCGGTAGAATGAAATTGAGGGTGTTGGGCGCTAATCACAATATCTAACGGATCACGCCAAATAACTTGGTTGTGCAGTTTCGGCCAGTTGGTTTCGGGGAGGGTGGCAATGGCAAGTTCAACTTCGCCTTTGAGCACGCAGTTGCAAGCTTCCTCCGAATCCATAAATCGAATATCTAAATCGACTTTGGGGTAATTGCGGGTAAATGCACGCAGCACAGGGGGCAGGCGATGCAGGCCAATATGGTGGCTGGTGGCAATGCTGAGTTTACCACTCACCTGTTCATTTAAATTACCAATGGCGCGCTTGCTTTCTGCCAATTCAGCTAAAATACGTAATGCGCTGGGCAGGAGTGCTTGGCCCGCTTGGGTGAGTTGAACTTTTTTGCCAATGCGATCAAACAAGCGGGTGTTAAGTTCGCTCTCAAGTGCGGATATGCGCTTGCTCACCGCAGGCTGGGTAATAAATAAATGCTCAGCCGCCTTCGAAAAAGAGCGTTGTTCGCTGACGCTGACAAAGGCAGATAAATTTTGAAAGTCCATAATAGCGGCTTATTAGCATTATTATTCCTAATAGGAATAGTTTACATGAAAAAGATGAATTTGTTTTATATTTAAACTGAGGCTAAAATTCAAGCCTCAAAATAGACAGCGCAATATTCCCTGAAAAGTCGCTGTAGCAGGAGATAAAAAATGGCCGGTAAAACGCTATACGATAAATTATTTGATTCCCATCTGGTGCGCACAGAAGAAGATGGCACTGCATTGCTTTATATCGACCGACATTTAGTGCATGAAGTGACATCTCCGCAAGCCTTTGAAGGCCTGCGTTTAGCTAATCGCAAACCTTGGCGCACCGATACGGTGTTAGCCGTGCCCGACCATAATGTGCCAACGGTAGCAGCCGAACGCGCCAAGGGCATTAGCGATGAAGTGGCGCGCATACAGGTTGAAACGCTGGGCAAAAATACCCAAGAATTCGGCATTACCCAGTTTGCGATGAATGATATTCGCCAAGGCATTGTGCATGTGGTGGGCCCAGAGCAGGGGGCAACCCTTCCTGGAATGACGCTGGTTTGTGGTGATTCCCATACCGCAACCCACGGCGCATTTGGATCAATGGCTTTTGGTATCGGCACCTCCGAAGTGGAGCATGTGCTAGCAACTCAGTGCTTGTTGCAAAAACGCATGAAAAATATGCGCATTAATGTTGAAGGCCAATTAGGCGCAGGCGTTACCGCTAAAGATATTGTTTTAGCCGTGATTGGTGAGATTGGTACCGCCGGTGGCACCGGCTATGCGATGGAATTTGCCGGTTCAGCGATTCGTGATTTATCTATGGATGGGCGTATGACGATTTGCAATATGGCAATTGAAGCCGGTGCGCGTGTGGGCATGGTCGGTGTTGACCAAACCACCATCGATTATGTAAAAGGCCGGCCTTACTCGCCATCCGGTGAAAACTGGCAAAAGGCAGTAACGGCATGGATGGAATTAAATAGCGACGATGATGCGGTATTCGAACATGAAATTACGCTTAATGCTGAAAGCATAAAACCGCAGGTAACTTGGGGAACTTCACCAGAAATGGTGGTGTCTGTTGATATGAGTGTGCCCGACCCCGCAGCGGAAACCGACAAGGTGAAATCTGATGGCATGCAAAAAGCGCTAGAATATATGGGGCTAAATGCCGGTATATCGATAGATGAAATTAAAATCGATAAAGTGTTTATTGGTTCTTGCACAAATTCCCGTTTGGAAGATTTACAAGATGCAGCAGATATTATTCAAGGCCGAAAAGTCGCGAGTAATGTTAAGTTGGCAATGATTGTTCCCGGTTCAGGTTTAATTAAACAACAGGCTGAAAAGTTAGGTTTGGATAAGATTTTTATCGATGCGGGTTTTGAATGGCGCGAGCCGGGGTGTTCAATGTGCTTGGCGATGAACGCAGATAGACTAGAGCCACAAGAGCGTTGTGCTTCAACCTCAAATCGAAATTTTGAAGGACGCCAAGGTTCTGGCGGGCGTACACATTTGGTTAGCCCAGCGATGGCAGCCGGTGCAGCAATTGCCGGACACTTTGTTGATGTTAGAAGCTTTTAAGGTGATGGTATGAAAATTATATTTACAATTTTATTTGTAGTTTCTATCGGCTCAATCACGGCATGTAATGTGAAAGAAGCGGCAAAAGATGTGGGCGATGCGGGGAACCATTTAGGAAAAACTATTGATGACACAATTAATAGAGACAACGTAAAAAAAGATTAAGAGTTTATTATGGAAAAATTTATTAAAGTAAGCGGTATTGTTGCACCAATGGATCGACCGAATGTTGATACCGATGCGATTATTCCCAAACAATATTTAAAATCCATTAAGCGTTCGGGCTTTGGCCCAAATGCATTTGATGATTGGCGTTATTTAGATCCCGGTGCGCCGGATATTGATAATGCAACGCGCCGAATCAATAACGATTTTATTTTAAATCAAGCACCGTACGATGCGGCAACTATTTTAATTGCACGCGAAAATTTTGGTTGTGGGTCATCGCGCGAACATGCGGTGTGGGCTTTAGATGATTTTGGCTTTCGTGCGGTAATTGCACCGAGTTTTGCAGATATTTTTTTCAACAATAGTTTTAAAAATGGCATGCTACCGATTGTGTTAGATGCAGAAATTGTTGATGATATTTTCAAAAAAATAAACGCAAAAAAAGGTTATGAAATCACTATTGATTTACAACATCAAAAAGTTATTACCGAAGAGGGTGATGAATATAGTTTTGATGTTGATGCATTTCGAAAACATTGTTTGTTGAATGGTTTAGATGATATTAGTTTAACCTTGCAACATGCGGAAGAAATAAAAAATTATGAAGAAAAAGCGAAGCAATCAGCTCCTTGGTTGTTTTAAAGTCAAAAGCTGTTTGTCCGAAAATTAACACTAAGGAACACAAATAAAATAAAAAGCATTAATTTTAGATTCGGTGCGCCGATGGCGCATAAATAAAATTTTTGCGTTTTTTTAGTGTTTATTTGCGGATAACTGTTTTGGCTTTTTAATTTAAGGTATAAAACATGGCACAAAAAATAGCAATTTTACCCGGTGATGGCATTGGCAAAGAAATCGTAGCCGAAGCCGTAAAGGTAATTGAGTTTCTAAAAAACGAAGGCGTTTTAGATGTTGAACTTAATGAAGCGCCAGTCGGCGGCGCAGGTTACGATGCAGCAGGCGAGCCTTTGCCGGCAGATACTTTGGCGTTGTGCAAAGCATCCGATGCGATTTTATTAGGCGCAGTCGGTGGCCCGCAATATGAATCTTTGCCGCGTGAAAAACGTCCCGAAAAAGGTTTATTAGGTTTGCGCTCTGAGTTGGAATTATTTTCCAATTTGCGCCCTGCCATTTTATATCCGCAACTCGCCGATGCCTCATCATTAAAACCCGAAATTGTTGCGGGTTTAGATATTATGATTGTGCGTGAATTAACCGGTGGCATTTATTTTGGCCAGCCCCGTGAAATCACCGAAAAAGACGGCGAGCGTTATGCGTATAACACGGCCGGTTATAAAGAAAGTGAAATTGAACGCATTGGTCGTAGCGCATTTGAAATTGCTATGAAACGCAACAAACGTGTTTGCTCAGTTGATAAAGCCAATGTTTTAGAAGTGTCTGAGTTATGGCGTGAAGTGATGGAACGTGTTGCAAAAGATTACCCCGAAGTTGAGTTATCGCACATGTATGTTGATAACGCGGCGATGCAATTAGTAAAGTGGCCAAAACAATTTGATGTGATGGTAACGAGTAATTTATTTGGTGATGTTTTATCAGATTGTGCGGCAATGTTAACCGGCTCAATTGGTATGTTGCCGTCGGCATCGTTAGATAAAAATGGTTGCGGTATGTATGAACCGATTCATGGTTCGGCACCGGATATTGCGGGCAAAGGTATTGCGAATCCGTTGGCAACCATTTTATCAATTTCAATGATGTTGCGTTACAGTTTAAATAATGAAGCGCTGGCACAACGCATTGATGATGCGGTGGGTAAAGTGTTGGATAAAGGTTTGCGCACACCGGATATTATGTCGGATGGTTGTACCGAAGTGGGCACGGCGGCGATGGGTGATGCGGTGGTTGATGCGTTATCTGTTAAATGAATTTATAAACAATTAAGGTCAAAAGAAAAAGAAAACGCGAATGCACGCTAATGAACGCAAATAAACGCTAAAGATAATAATTCAGATTAAACAATGAATGCTTTTAAAAGAAGTTTTTAAAGCTAATTAATGTTGATATTTTCAATAACTATTCTGAATAAAATTTAGCTTTTATGCGCGTCCATTTGCGTTTTCTTTTTCTGTTATCTTTTAAAAATGGTGAGAAAGTACAATGAGCAAAACATACGATGTAGCAGTAGTCGGTGCCACCGGTGCAGTTGGTGAAACCATGTTATCGATTTTGGCAGAGCGAAAATTTCCCGTGGGTAAAGTTTATGCATTAGCATCAGAAAGATCGGTCGGTAAAAAAGTTGAATTTGGCGACACCCGATTAACGGTTGAAAACTTAGCCGACTTTGATTTTACAAAAGTACAAATTGGTTTGTTCTCGGCTGGCGGTTCTATCTCTGCCGAGTTTGCACCGAAAGCGGCAGCCGCTGGTTGTGTGGTAATTGATAACACATCCGAATTTCGTTATGTCGATGACATTCCATTAGTGGTGCCAGAAGTGAATCCACACGCCATTGCTAATTATAAAACCAAAGGCATTATTGCCAATCCAAATTGCTCAACCATTCAAATGCTGGTGGCTTTAAAACCCATTCAAGATGCGGTGGGCATTTCGCGTATCAATGTGTGTACTTATCAAGCCGTTTCCGGCACGGGTAAAAATGCCATTGAAGAATTAGCCGGTCAAACTGCGCGCCTATTAAATGGCAAACCCGTTGAGTGCAAAGTGTATCCAAAGCAAATTGCCTTTAATGTATTGCCGCAAATTGATGTGTTTTTAGAAAATGGTTACACCAAAGAAGAAATGAAAATGGTGTGGGAAACCAATAAAATTTTAGAAGACGACACGATTAAAGTGAACCCAACGGCGGTGCGTGTACCGGTATTTTATGGCCACTCAGAAGCGCTTCATGTTGAGACAAAAGAAAAGCTAAGCGCTAAAGCTTGCCGTGAATTGCTCGAAAAAGCTTCCGGTGTTGAAGTAATAGATGAGCAGGTTGATGGCGGCTATCCAACCGCGGTAACCGAAGGTGCAACCAACAATGCCACTTATGTGGGTCGAATCCGTGAAGATATATCCCATGAAAAGGGCATAAATCTGTGGGTTGTCTCAGATAACGTGCGAAAAGGTGCAGCATTAAATAGCGTACAAATTGCAGAAATTTTGATAAAAAACTATTTATAATCTATAGTTACGTCTATATGCTAAAGTTTATTCTTAGCTTTTAACTGGAAATGGGTGTATCTTTAGCCTGAATTTCAGAAAAATGACGGTTTAAATAGATAATAGTGACTATTCGGGTTGCCCTGACTAGTGGCTTAAATAAGTATTCATAGGATCGAGGGGACTATACCTGTGCGCAAATTAACGCTGAGCCTTGCTGTGATGGCTGCATTGCTGCCACTACGCGGACATTCATTAGGGTTAGGGGATTTAGAGCTGCATTCAGCGCTAAATCAAGAGCTTAATGCAGAAATTGAAGTGCTATCTGCAGCATCAGAAGATGCGGAGCAAATCATCATCAAGTTAGCCGATAGAGAGGCGTTTAGCCGTGCTGGCCTTGATCGCCCTTTTTTATTGCAGCAGCTTAAATTTAAAATCATCGATAAAAATGGCGTGCCCTATGTAAAGGTCTATAGTAAAACGCCCATTCGTGAACCCTTCTTAAGTTTTTTATTGGAGATTGATTGGCCGCAAGGGCACCTGTTACGCGAATACACCTTGTTACTTGATCCGCCGGTTTATAACAATGCATCGGGTGCAAATACCAACACATCTTTTAATCAACCGGCTGACGCTCAAGCGCAAACTCAGCCGGTGCAGTCTCAACAACAAAATGCGCCAACAGTACAAACTAGCGTTATTTCTTCGGATAGCGGCCGTAGTGTCAATTATGAATATCAGGCATTACCGGTAGAAACTTCCCCATCGGCAGATCAATATCGCGTTCAGCAAAACGATACCTTATGGGGTATTGCCAGCCGCATGCGCCCAGACAACTCAATTAGCGTAGAGCAGATGATGCTGGCGTTAGTGCGCAAAAACCCTGAAGCATTCATTCGCGAAAATATTAATGGGGTTAAACGGGGTTACATTTTACGCGCACCCAGTCGTGATGAAATAACCCAATTAGACCGTCAGCAAGCGGTTGCGGCAGCCCGTGAACATTCCACGTTGTGGCGTGAATATAGCCACGCAGCTGCCAGCTCATCCCCCGCATCGGCGATGGAAGCCGATGCCATGGACAGTACGGGCAGCGATGAAGGTGCCGCTGCAGATCAGCCGCGCGATGTCGATGGCCAACTTTCTATTGTGGGTGCCGGAGAAGGGGGTGAGCAAACAGGCTCTAACCAAGCCATGGATGCACAGCTTAGTCAGTTAAAGCAAGATTTAGCGCTGGCGAATGAGCAGCTTGAATCTGAGCGACTCGAAAAGGAAGATTTACGTAACCGCTTAGCCGAACTAGAGCAACGCGTAAAAAGTGTTATTGAGGGCGGTGGTCGCGTAGAAATGAGCGATGGCGAATTGGCGCAATTACAGAATGACTTACAAAGCACTCAGCAGGCAGTAGAAGAACAAGCGGCACTGGATGTAATAGCTGATACTGATGAAGTCGCTGCAAATGATGAGCTTATCGAGCCAGTAGCTGATGAAATGCTTGGCGAAGATGAAGTTTCTGAAGTAGATGAATCATCGGAAACTACACCAGCGGAAGATGTTATTTTTGCTGATGAAGCAGCAGCAGAAAAGCCTGCCGATGAAATAGCCGATACACAAGAAGCGGTGCAACAAACTCAGCCAGATACTGTAAAAGCCGTTACGCCACCCGCATTTGCACAACAGCAACCCAAGAGTTTTATTGAAGGCTTAATGGATGACCCGAAATTATTGGGCATTATTGGGGGCGGAGTCGCATTTATTTTATTGCTGCTCGCACTTCTACTGAAGCGTATTCGAGGAAATAAAGCCGAAGAAGATGAGTGGACAGCTGGAATGTCAGACCCATCGGATGCATCAAATGATACACATACAGACTTCCTAGGCAGTAATGATGCTGGGTTAAGCAGCGATGATGAGAATAATAAAACCGTTCAAAGCGAAGCCTTTGGTATGGATCAAACATCTGAAATGGAAGCCACACAAGTTCAAACGGCGAATGAAGATAACCTTGAAGACACGGTCTTTAATTTAGGCGATAGCGCAGCTAAGCCAGAAGAAGATGAGCGTGATGATGTGATTGCAGAAGCCGATGTTTATTTGGCTTATGGCATTTATCAACAAGCGGAAGAATTATTAAACAGCGCGATTGAGCAAAATCCAGATCGTGATGATTACCGGATGAAGCTGTTAGAGACTCACTATGCAGCAAAAGATGCAGCCGCATTTGAGCAGCTGGCAACGGATGTCAAATCTCGCAAAGGCGATGATAAAACCTATTGGGATAGAGTGGTCGCAATGGGAATGGAGCTGAGCCCAACTAGTGCGCTGTTTTCTGGCGCCGGTAATGCATTAACTGATTTTGATGCGAATGCATTGCTCCCTGATAAACTACAAGCCACTGACTTTGAGCTAGATGCGGGCGATGATTCTGGAGAATTAGATTTAGGCTTAGATTCTGATTTAGCAGATTCAGATCTAGATGATATGGACCTAGATGATATGAACCTAGATGATACCGATTTGGGTGATTCAGGTTTAGACGATGACCTTGAGTTAACAGGCGAAGATACACAAATTGAAACAGCCCCGAATGCAACAGACGATTTAGATTTGGCGGGTGACCTCGAAGATATTACCAATGATTTAGATAGCACCGATACTAATGTCGATGACGACAGCTCAGAGTTAGAATTTGACTTAGGTGAAATGGATGATATTGGTGTGTCGGATACTGCCGAAGATACATCTACTGAAACCATGGATATTGACGATGACTTTTCACTCGACTTTGATGCCGCAGATTTAGGTTTTGAAGAATCCGAAGACGATGCGAAAGAAATATCACTAGATGCAGACCTAGATTTAAGCGAAGACCTTGAAGATGAATCTGTTGAAATTGATTTAAGTGATGATCTTGGCGATAACCTAGATGTTGATTTAGATGATACGAATGAGCTAGATTTAGGCGATTCCACAGATTCGTCTACAGCGGATCTTGATGTTGAAGCATCAGGTGATGATGAAGAATTCGATGTATCTGAATTATCTGAGGATATAGATGAAGTTGGTACCAAGTTAGATTTAGCCAGAGCCTATATCGATATGGGTGATAATGAAGGTGCTCGCAGTATTCTCGAAGAAGTGAAGGCCGAAGGTAATGACGAGCAACAGCAATTAGCTGAAGAGTTAATGCAACAGGCCGGCTAGTCGCTTGTTCGTCGTATCTAAAAACGGCACCAGAGTAAAATCTGGTGTCGTTTTTTGTTCACGATTTAGAATGATTTGAAATAGGTAATTTATGAAATTCGCATTGGGCATTGAATATGACGGGAGCCAGTTTGCCGGTTGGCAAATGCAGAAGCATGGCACCCGTACGGTTCAAGAATGTGTTGAAAAAGCCTTGTCGAGTGTCGCCAATCAGCCGGTTCAAGTTGTTTGTGCGGGTCGCACCGACACCGGTGTGCATGCCACAGGGCAGGTGGTGCATTTTGAATGTGATGCGGTGCGTGATGAAAAAGCTTGGGTAATGGGTGTAAACACCCAGTTACCCGATGATGTTGCTTCAGTTTGGGCAAAATCAGTGGCAGATGATTTTAGCGCACGCTTCAGTGCAACCGCTCGCCAATACCGATATATTATTTTAAATCGCACTGCTCGTCCCGCCATTCTTAATAAAAAAGTCACTTGGAAACATGGCGAGTTTAATGTTGAAGCTATGCATCAAGCCGCACAGGCCCTAATTGGCGAGCAAGATTTTTCAGCATTTCGCTCATCGGCCTGCCAGGCCGAACATGCCAATCGAAATATGCATTGGGTGAAGGTGAGTCGGCAGGGTGATTACATTTATATTGATATCGAAGCCAATGCGTTTTTGCATCACATGGTGAGAAATATTGTTGGCTCATTAATGATGATTGGGCAAAATGTTGAGCCGGTTTTATGGATGGCCGATTTGCTGCGGGGTAAAGATCGTAATGCCGCAGGGCCAACGGCACCGGCGGATGGTTTGTATTTAGTGAAGGTGACTTACCCGCAAGAAACCGCGATTGATCCGAGTGTTATTTTGCCCAGCTTTAGCTGAGGCTCTATCTTTGAAAAACAATTTTATTGCTAGTGTGAAATATATAAACGACTTAAATTTCACTTTTACAAAGCAACAAACAATTACCGATTGTTTTCTGTTAAAATGCCGCTTTTCCAAGCTGCTCAATATTTGAACCCTGTATGACGCCACGAACCCGAGTAAAAATATGCGGAATAACCCGCGTAGACGATGCGATTGCCGCGGCTAATTTAGGTGTTGATGCATTGGGCTTTGTGTTTTATGCAAAAAGTCCGCGCAATATTGAGCTGCAGCAGGCGCAAAAAATCATACAGGCATTGCCCGGATTTGTGAGCACGGTTGCGTTGTTTTTAAATCCACAGGAAAACTTGGTGAAGCAAGTTATGGCAGAAACTGACATTGACTGTTTGCAATTTCACGGCACCGAGTCTGCCGTATTTTGTGAGCAATTTAATCAGCCTTATATCAAAGCACTGGGCATTGATGGCGTCGATAATATTGGCGTATTGTGCAACCAATATAGCCGTGCACGAAGCGTGTTATTAGATAGTCACGGCGCGGGCAAAGCCGGAGGCACGGGCACAACTTTTGACTGGGCAAGCATTCCAGCAGAATTACGCAGCCAAATAATTTTAGCGGGTGGATTAACGCCAAATAATGTTGCGCAAGCGATTCAACAGGTTCGCCCCTATGCGGTAGATTTAAGTTCCGGCGTTGAAATATCAGCCGGCATAAAAGATGTAGCATTAATGACGCGCTTAATGCAAGAAGTGAAGCGCATTGATTGCGCTCAATCATAATGAGCATGAGCAAAAAGAGTTAAAGACGAGTAAAGATGAGCGAAGATAATAACGATTATTATAGTATGCCCGACGAGCGCGGCCATTTCGGTATTTACGGCGGCAAATTTGTTGCCGAAACCTTAATGGAGCCGATTGAAGAATTACGTCAGGCTTATGAAAAAGTAAAAACCGACAAAAATTTTCAAGCGGCGTTCGATAAAGATTTAGCCGATTACGTTGGCCGACCTAGCCCGTTGTATCATGCGGAGCGTTGGTCAAAAGAACTTGGCGGTGCACAAATTTATTTAAAGCGTGAAGATTTAAATCACACCGGCGCGCATAAAATTAATAACACGATTGGTCAGGGCTTGCTTGCAAAATACATGGGCAAAACCCGCATTATTGCAGAAACCGGCGCGGGCCAGCACGGTGTAGCATCGGCAACGGTTGCAGCGCGTTTTGGTATGGAATGTATTGTTTACATGGGCGAAGAAGACGTGAAACGTCAGGCGCCGAATGTGTATCGGATGAAATTATTGGGCGCAAAAGTAGTTCCCGTTACATCCGGCTCTAAAACGTTAAAAGATGCATTAAACGAAGCCATGCGCGATTGGGTAACCAATATCGATGATACGTTTTATATTATCGGCACCGTGGCAGGGCCACACCCTTATCCCGAAATGGTGCGTGATTTTCAAACCATTATTGGTCGCGAAGCCAAACAACAAATGCAAGAGCGAGCCGGTTGTTTACCGGATGCGTTAGTGGCTTGTGTTGGCGGCGGCTCAAATGCCATTGGTTTATTTCACCCATTTTTAGGTGATGAATCGGTAAAAATTTACGGCGTAGAAGGTGGCGGTGATGGTGTGGATACACTCAATCATGCTGCACCATTATGTGCGGGTAAGCCGGGTGTGTTACACGGCAACCGGACTTATTTAATGGAAGATAATAACGGCCAAATTATTGAAACCCATTGCATATCAGCGGGATTAGATTATCCCGGTGTCGGCCCAGAGCATGCGTGGCTAAAAGATACTGGCCGTGCAAATTATGTGAGTGTGACGGATAAAGAAGCGCTGGCTGCATTTCATAAGCTCACCCTTACAGAAGGTATTATCCCAGCATTAGAATCTAGCCATGCTTTGGCCTACGGTGAAAAGCTGGCACAAACCATGAACCCAGATCAAAAAATCATTATTAATTTATCTGGCCGTGGCGATAAAGATATCAACACCATTGCAGACATAGAGGGCATTGAGTTGTGAGCCGTTTAAATGCAACGTTTGAAGCGTTAAAAGCTAACAATAAAACTGCCCTAATTTCATTTATTACCGCCGGTGACCCGCATCCATCAATTACCGTAAACTTGTTGCATGACATGGTCGCGGCGGGGGTAAGTGTGTTGGAATTAGGTATTCCATTTTCAGACCCCATGGCGGAAGGCCCCGTAATTCAAGCCGCTTGTGAACGGGCTTTATTGCATAATGTCAGCCTGCGCGATGTGCTGGAAATGGTAAAAGAATTTCGCACAAAAGATAATTCAACCCCAATCGTGTTAATGGGTTACACCAATCCGGTAGAAGTAATGGGTTATGAAACTTTTGCCAATGCGGCGGGAGAAGCGGGTGTTGATGGTTTGATTTTGGTGGATTTACCACCGGAAGAAGGCGAAGAATTACATAAACATTTAAGCGCAAATCAAGTCGATCAAATATTTTTATTGGCACCCACTAGTACCGATGCACGCATGAAAATTATTTGCGATCAGGCCAGTGGCTTTGTGTATTATGTATCATTAAAAGGGGTAACCGGTGCGGCAACATTAGATGTCGATTCGGTGATTGAAAAAGTCGCGCAAATTCGCACCCACACATCCATTCCGGTGGGTGTTGGTTTTGGTATTAGCGATGCAAAATCAGCCGCCGCCGTTGCCGCCGTTGCCGATGCAGTTGTGGTGGGAAGTGCCGTGGTAAAACGCATTGCAGAAAATGCAAATGACCCGAAAAAAATATCACAACAGGTTTGTGAATTGCTGGCGTCAATGCGCGCGGCAATGGATAAATAAAAACATGAGTGAATATTTGACACAGAGGCACACAGACACAGAGGTTAATTTTATAAAAATTCTGCGTGTCTGCACCTCTGTATCAAAAGAAAAAAGGTTAGAGTTATGAATTGGTTTGAAAAATTAATGCCTTCGCGCATTCGTACAGAAGCCAATGGTGCAGAAAAAAAAGGTTCGGTGCCAGAAGGTTTGTGGACTAAGTGTAATAACTGTAGTGCGGTGTTATATCGTGCAGAATTAGAACGTAATCATGATGTATGTCCAAAATGTCATCATCACATGCGCATGGGTGCGCGTCGTCGATTAGAAAATTTTCTGGATGCAGAACCGCGCGAAGAAATTGCGGCGAATTTAAAGCCGATAGATATTTTAAAATTTAAAGACAGTAAAAAATATAAAGATCGTATTATTAGCGCGCAAAAAAATACCGCCGAAAATGATGTGCTAATTGTAATAAAAGGCCAAGTAAAGAATATACCGTTAGTTGCGGCCGCATTTGAATTTAAATTCATGGGTGGTTCGATGGGTTCGGTAGTGGGCGAAAAGTTTGTGCGTGCGGCGAATATTTGCTTAGAAAATAATATTCCGCTGGTGTGTTTTTCTGCCTCGGGTGGTGCGCGCATGCAGGAGTCTTTGTTTTCATTAATGCAAATGTCTAAAACATCGGCTGTATTGAAAAAAATGTCACAGCGCGGCATTCCATTTATATCTATTATGACTGACCCAACCATGGGTGGTGTGTCTGCCAGTTTGGCGATGTTGGGTGATATTAATATTGGTGAACCAAAGGCGTTAATCGGTTTTGCTGGCCCCCGCGTTATTGAGCAAACCGTGCGCGAAACTTTACCCGAAGGTTTTCAACGCAGTGAGTTTTTATTAGAGCACGGCGCAATTGATATGATTGTTGATCGCCGCGATATGCGTGATAAAATTGCTAGCTTGTTGAGTATGTTGCAGAACAAGCCTGCGGTCTAAAAAATTAAGTAAGATTATAAAAATGGATTTTTTATATGAAAACAACAAAATATTTTGATACGCTTAAACTTAGGGTTGATCGGTCAATTATAAAAGAGCAATGGATACAGCAAGTTGTAAACTCACCAGAGAAAGAGCTAATTCAACTGATGGACGAATTAGAAAGTGGGCCAAAATAGCAGAAATGCAAAATCGCTATTTAAGGGTTATTCTATTAGAAGATGGTGAAACGGTTCACAATGCATTCTTTGACAGGATATTTAAATTATGAAAATGAGTTATTTTGAAGATACCGATACATTATATATCGAATTTAAATCATCAAATATTTCAGAGTCAAAAGATCTTGATGAAAATACAGTGCTTGATTTAGATGCGAATGGAAATTTCGTAGCAATTACGCTTGAGCATGCAAGCCGTCGTACTGACGTTCAGCAATTAACATTAAATGGTATTGCTGCTTAGTATCGAAAAAATTTGTTATAAAATTAATGCGTTTTAATTCACTCCCCGACTGGCTACAATGGCAGGAAAAACTAAATCCAAAAGAAATTGATTTGGGCCTTGAGCGTGTCGCCACTGTTCTAAAAAATCTTAATTTTACATCCAGTTTTTTCTGTCCAGTTATCACGGTTGCAGGCACTAACGGCAAAGGTTCCACCGTTGCATTTTTAGAATCTATATTATTCCAATCAAAAAATTCAGTTGGCAGTTACACATCCCCGCACTTATTTAAATACAACGAACGCATTCGCATTAATCAGCAAGCCGTTTCCGATGCAGATTTATGTGAGGCTTTTAATATTATTGATAAAGCACGCGGCGACATTGCGTTAACTTATTTTGAATTTGGCACACTCGCTGCACTGGTGATTTTTAAAAAATATAATGTGGATGTGGCGGTGTTAGAAGTGGGCTTGGGTGGGCGGCTAGATGCGGTGAATGTCATTGATGCAGATGTTGCTGTAATTAGCAGTATTGGCATTGATCATGTGGATTGGTTAGGCAATGATATTGACGTGATTGCACGTGAAAAATCGGGCATTATGCGCGCCCATAAACCGGCGCTGATTAGCCTGTTTAATCCCCCCGCAACATTGTTAAAACATGCGCAGGATAATAACGTAAAGTTAGTGCGCCTTGGGCAAGATTATTTATACCAAGGTTTGTCCAATACACATTGGCAATTGAATGGGCCAAATTTACATCTAGGCGATTTACCAATGCCGGCACTTAAAGGTAGTTTTCAATTACAAAACGCAGCGGCGGCAATAATGGCAGTGCATTGTTTAGGCTTGAAAAAAACGGCCAGTAGCCAAAATATTGCAGATGCTTTGCAGCAGGTAAAGTTGGCAGGGCGCTATCAGCAGTTGAGTGATAGCCCGCCGATTTTCGTCGATGTGGCACACAATCAACAATCTGCACAAATGCTACATGATGTTTTGAGTGATACATCTACCGGCGGCAACACCATTGCGGTGGTGGCGATGCTGGCCGATAAAGCCATTACCGAAGTGCTGGCAGCGGTGAACCCGCAAATAGATCAATGGGTGAGTGCGGGGTTAGCGGTAAGTCGTGCAAACTCTGCAAAAAACATGGCACAGGCGGTGCGTGATTTGGATTCAGATGTTAAACTCTCGGTTTGTGAAAACGTGGCCGAAGCTTGCGTTAAAGCGCAAACCCTAGCGACCCGTAATGACCGTATTATCGTGTTTGGCTCTTTTTATACGGTAAGTGAAGCAATGAATTTTTTTAATAGCGAAAATAATGTTAATTAATATCTGGAACCAGATTGGATAGAAAACTTCGTAAACGCATTATCGGTGCGGTCGTTTTAGGCGCATTTCTGGTTATTTTTGTGCCCGAATGGCTGGATGGTGCGGGCCATAAATCGCGATATAGCAACGATATAAATATTCCTGAAAAACCCGAATTTAAGCCCATTGCCAATTATATGGAGTCAACTGATTCGGCCGCCACCATTAATAAGCGCATTACCACAAAAGAATCATCGGTACATGCTTGGGCGTTACAGCTGGGTAGTTTTTCACAAGAATCAAATGCCAATGTTATGCGCGATCGACTACGCGCAAAAGGTTACGCCAGTTATGTGGATGTGTTGAAAAAACCAAACCGTACAACTTATCGAGTGAGAATTGGCCCAGAGCTGGATAAAAAACAGCTAGAAAAAATACAAGCAACACTCATTAAAAAAGAAAAAATGAAAGGTATGGTAGTCGCTCATCCATAAATTTTATGTTTTGTGATGATTACAATTAAAGACTATGCTCTTTATTAAATTAGGAAAAATGGCATGACCCTTGTAGATTTTGGAATTGTAACCATATTAGTTGTGCTGTTACTACTCGGCTTGATTTGGGGGTTTGTAAAAATTGCCATAGCGCTGGGAACTTGGCTAGCCGCCAGTACCATTTCATTTAGCTTTGCACCTAACTTGGCCGCTTCAATGCTCACCTCCATTGAGTCGCCACCCATGAGATTAGCTGCCGCCATGGGCATACTCTTTGTACTAACGATTATGGTGGGTGCGGTGGTGAGTTTTATTGCTCGTCAATTTGTAAATAAAACTGGCTTGAGTGGTTTAGATAGAGTGCTAGGTTTATTTATTGGCGCTTCACTGGGTTTAGTTATTGTGGTTGCGCTGGTGTTTATTGCCGGTTTAACCAATGCACCCAGTTATGACTGGTGGCAATCATCACTATTTATTGAGCGCTTTGAATCGTTGGCGATATTTCTACAAGAGTATTTACCCGATGATGTTGCAAAATATTTTTCGTATTAAAAAAATTATTTCCTATTTAACTAATTAGCAAATTTGCTGTTGAGGTTTTTATGTGCGGTATAGTCGGTATTGTTGGCCGAAGCCCTGTTAATCAATTGTTATATGATGCCTTAATCATATTGCAACACCGTGGGCAAGATGCTGCGGGAATTGTAACCAGCGATGGAAATAAATTTCATTTACGCAAAAGCAATGGTTTGGTCAGTGATGTTTTTAATGCGGATAGCATGGCGCAGTTAGTGGGTAATATGGGTATTGGCCATGTGCGCTATCCCACCGCCGGTTGTTCATCGGCCGCCGAAGCTCAACCTTTTTATGTGAACTCGCCTTACGGTATTGCGATGGCTCACAATGGTAACCTCACCAATGCGGAAAATTTAAAAGCGCAGTTATATAAAGATGATATGCGCCATATTAATACCGAGTCCGATTCAGAAATTTTACTGAATATTTTCGCCCATGAATTACAAGCGCTAAATAAATTACAGGTTACATCCACTGAAATTTTTAAAGCGGTCGAACAGGTTCATAAACGTTGCACCGGTGGTTATGCAGTGGTCGCAACCATTGTTGGTAAAGGCGTGTTGGCGTTTCGTGACCCTCACGGTATTCGCCCTGTTTGTTATGGCAAACGTGAAACTGAAACCGGTACAGAATATATTGTGGCATCAGAAAGTGTAGCGTTACATGCATTAGGTTTTAAATTAGTGCGCGACCTAAAACCTGGCGAAGCAATTTACATTGATATTGATGGAAATTTTTTTAGCCAGCAGTGTGCAGAAAATCCAACAAACACGCCGTGTATTTTTGAGTATGTTTATTTTGCTCGCCCCGATTCAATTATTGATGATATTTCGGTTTATAAAGCACGCTTAAGAATGGGTACAACGCTGGTGCAAAAAATATTGCGCGAGCGTCCCAATCACGACATTGATGTGGTCATTCCTATTCCCGATACCAGCCGAACATCTGCGTTAGATGTGGCTTATCATTTGGGCGTTAAATATCGTGAAGGTTTTATTAAAAACCGCTACATTGGTCGTACCTTTATTATGCCTGGGCAAACTCAGCGTAAAAAATCCGTGCGCCAAAAACTCAATGCCATTGATTTAGAATTTAAAGATAAAAATGTTTTGTTAGTGGATGATTCCATTGTACGCGGCACCACTTCAAAACAAATCATTCAAATGGCGCGAGATGCGGGTGCAAAAAGTGTTTATATGGCATCGGCTGCGCCGCCGGTTCGGTACCCCAATGTGTATGGTATTGATATGCCATCACCAAAAGAATTTGTTGCCGATGGCCGTGACATAAATGAAATCACTAAAGAAATTGGTGCCGACTGGTTAATTTACCAAGATTTAGACGATTTAATTCATGCAGTAAAACAGGGTAATGATAAAATAGAAAATTTCGACAGCTCTTGTTTTAATGGTGAATATGTTACTGGCGATATAGATCAAGATTATTTAAAGCATCTTGAAGACTTGCGCTCTGATGCATCAAAGTCTAAACGTGAGCATGCGGATAATTTAGCCGGTATTGATTTATACAGCAACCAATAAGCTTTATTTAACTTTAAATATATGCATAAATCAATTATTCAAACTTTATTTTTTTCGACACAGGTTATGTCATTGCTATTAATGCTGTTTTCTACAGCGTTAATAGCGGATGTCAAAAAAGCTGATTTTACAGCCACCGCTAAACCCAATGATATTGAATTGTTTTTACAAGCAGTAAAACATTCAAAGCAATCACAATGGTTGTTAGCCGAGCCAATATATCGTGAATTAATTAAGCGTAATCAAGAATGGCCAGAGCCTGCAAATAACTTAGCTATTTTGTTGTTAAAAACTAATCGTCTCGATGAAGCTAAAGCATTACTTGAAGCCGCAGTGGTTAGCTCACCCAGTTACCAAGTTGCGCAACAAAACCGGACACAACTTTATAATTATTTAGCGACGCAAGCTTATGCTAAAGCATTGGGTAAGCAGCCGCATACCAACTTGCCTCAACTCCAGTTAATTGATGAAATAAATCAGCCGGTAAAAGTTATTGAAATTGAAGTCGAAAAAATAGTAATACAAAAAGAATTTGTAGAAGTGCCTGTAGTTCAAAATGAACCAACAGATATGAAAATTCAAAATCAATCAAATCTAAATGAAAATACTAGCAACCGCATTAAGCAACAATTAATTGCTTGGTCTGAAGCTTGGTCGCAGGGTGATTTTGATTTTTACATACAAATATATTCAAAAGCATTTCAACCCTCAGATGCACGTAAATCTTACCAACAATGGAAAGATATTCGTTACGCAAAACTTAAGTTTACAAAAGATGTTAGCGTTAAGTTAGAACAGCTAAGAGTTTTCATTGAACCGTCGGCTAATTATGCGTTGGTTGAGTTTGTTCAAAATTACCATTCGAAAACCTATAATGATAAAGTGTTAAAGCAGGTATATATGGAGCGTCAGGATAATAACTGGTTAATTCTCTCTGAGAGAATTATTAAAATTTATTAATCGCTATATGAAAAAATTACAAACATTATTTTTCGTATATATATTATCGACATCATTTTCATCGACGGCCTCTCCGCACCCTGAAGAACGCTTGCTGGATGCCATTCAAGACATACAAGTATCAAATATAGACAGCGCAGAATTAAAATTAAAGTTATTGGTGAAAGACATACCCGACTTTAAATTAGCTCAGTTAATATATGCCGATGTTTTAAAATCTAAAGTAGGTGGCATTACTGAAATAGCCGTTGGCTTAAATGCTGGCTTACAAAAAGAACTACTGCGCAGTGAAATAAAAAATCGTTATCAGGCCGTTAATGATGTTTCCCTTGAAAACAACATGCCGTCGGTGCTGGTAAAATTAGATTCTTTTTATCGTCATGCCATCGTCATCGACCTAAGCAAATCCCGCTTATATCTATTTGATAATTCACAATCAACCCCTGTATTAGTCGATAACTTTTTTGTTTCTATGGGCCGCAGTGGTGCGGGAAAAAATATAGAAGGCGATTTAAAAACTCCACTGGGTGTCTATTTTGTACAATCATATATTGCACCAGATGCATTGGCAGATAAATATGGCGCAGGTGCTTATCCCATTAATTACCCAAACGCATGGGATCGACTAAATGGTAAAACAGGGCACGGAATTTGGTTGCACGGTACGCGCAGTGGGACTTATAATCGGCCGACATTAGCGTCCGAAGGTTGTGTGGTTTTGCCCAATGAAGATTTACTTTATGTCGGTGGGTTTATTGATTTGAAAAGCACGCCGGTTTTAATTGGTGAAAATATTAAGTGGTTAGAAATTGAACAATGGCAACAGCATAAAAATAATATTTTACAATTACATACTAAATGGAAGTCGGATTGGGAAAGCATGAATGTCGATAATTATTTAAATCATTATTCAGCACGCTTTACAAATGCTAAAAAAGATTTTGCACGTTGGTCAGATCATAAACGCCGAGTCGCCAAACATAAAACATTTGTTAATGTAGAAATATCTAATGTAAGTTTATTATTGCATCCCAATGAAGATGTTATGGTCGCAACATTTTTCCAAGCTTATGCCAGCGATAACTTTGCCACTAAAAGTTGGAAGCGCCAATATTGGAATAAAGAAAATGATGGCCAGTGGCGCATAGTATTTGAAGATAAAATTTCAGCACCAATAAAACCCGCATTTGTGGTGAGTGAAGCAAAAGTTAATTACTAACAAGCCAGTTAAAAAGAATGCCCTTAAAAAACGGTAGGTGTGAATTCATTTCAGTAATAATTATAAATTTAGTTATTATTTTTTTCAGAAATATTTTTCCGCAACCATCGAACCATATCAACCCAAATTCTCAACACTTCCTGATCGCTGGGCATAATTCCCGCGTAAGGTAATTCAATAGTAACAACGGGTATGTTTTGATGTAGGCCTGCGTAGTTACCTAATGAGCCAGGGTAAGTTCCCAATAGTTTTAAATACAGTGGGCCAAGGCGAGTAGGGGGCTTGGTTGGGCCGTCGTAATCGACAATACCAAAAGGTGCATGTACGGCAACAATGGCATCGGGTTTAAATTGATTAATGAGCTCAACAATCCAGCGGGTTTCTATTTCACTGGCGGGGTGTGGGCCGGGGTAGCGTCGAGGGTCGTGATAAGCGCGAGTTTTCCAATAATGTAAACTGGCATCGATGTCGCCATTGTTAGGAAAATTTCGATTTAAGTCGACCCCATTGGCATTAATGCGTTGTGATTTTTTTTGCAGTAATCCATCTGGGTTTACTAATGGTGCAAATTTCCAATGAAATAAGCCGCTGTGATACTGGTCTAAAATTTCCATCCATTTAAACATAATGGTAACGGATGAATATTCGTCGCCGTGTATGCCGCCTAATACCAGTATTTTGGCTTGTGGTTGACGCTTGAAAAAAAGAGGTGGATATTCTTTAATAAGCAAATTATTTTTTTGGCTTGTTTGATAGGGCGCAACATTTAAATTTCGCATTAAGCATTCATTAAAAGTTACGCTGGATAATTTTCTGCCTATACTCAAGCAAGTGTTGTTTACTTGGTTTTGTTGAGCCACACCAACCATCGGTTTAATGATTGAAGCTATACTGTTTGAGTCTTGCTCAATAGCCAAGCTTAATGTTGGCGTGATCAGTAATAAAAAAAGTGAAATCCGGTGCTGGCGTGTTAGCATAGAAAATAAGTCTGTTTATTTAAATTATAGTGGCTACAAATATGTCTGGTATTGATTATATTCTTATTAATATAGAACAGCAGTGTTTGTATTGCATGGATAAAAATGATAAATCACTTTATGATTATCCGGTGTCGACTTCAAAGTTTGGTAGCGGCAATCAAAATGGCAGTTTTAAAACTCCATTAGGTTGGCATAGTATTGCACAAAAAATAGGCGATGGCTGTGCGATTAATGAAGTATTTGTGGGCAGACAAACTATTGGTATTTTAAAAGATTTACAATCGACACAGCACAAACTACCCAACGATATTATTAGCAGCCGTATTTTATGGTTACAGGGTGAAGAGTTAGGTCTGAATAAAGATAAAAATAAAAATGGCGAAATGATAGATAGCTATCAACGCTATATTTATATTCATGGCACCGCCGAAGAAAATAAAATTGGCCAGCCTGCATCTCATGGTTGTGTGCGAATGCGTAATAAAGATATTATAGAATTATTCAACCTTATTGATGAAGGTTGTAAAGTATTAATTCAGTAGCAAACTGAACATTCAGGAAAAAATAATGAGTGATTATGACGAATTAGAAGCCCAATGGGCATTTGCAACTCAAGCCGTTAGAGCCGGTCAGCAACGCACCCATGAGCAGGAACATAGCGAACCTATTTTTCCAACATCGAGTTTTGTTTTTTCATCGGCGGCGCAAGCAGCGGCACGTTTTTCTGGTGAGCAGCCAGGCAATATTTATTCGCGATTTACCAATCCAACGGTGAGAACATTTGAGCAACGCTTGGCGCGCATGGAAGGTGCAGAATGTTGTGTTGCAACGGCATCGGGTATGTCGGCTATTTTAGCGACGGTTTTAGGTATTTTAAAAACCGGCGATCACATTGTTTCATCGCGCAGTATTTTTGGTACCACCACCGTTTTGTTTACAAACTTTATGGCGAAGCTGGGCATTGAAACGACGTTTGTTGATTTGTCTGATTTAAATGCTTGGGAAGCTGCCATTCAAAAAAATACACGTTTATTGTTTTTAGAAACGCCATCCAATCCATTAACAGAATTGGTAGATTTAAAAGCACTAGCAAAAATTTCAAAAAAACATAATTGCTTATTGGCGGTTGATAATTGTTTATCTACCCCCGCGTTACAACAGCCGATTAAATTGGGTGCAGATATTGTGATTCACTCGGCTACAAAATATATTGATGGGCAAGGGCGCTGCATGGGCGGTGCGGTATGTGGCACTCAAGAAATTGTGGGTACTGATGTATATGCATTTTTACGCAGCGCTGGCCCAACCATGAGCGCGTTTAATGCATGGGTGTTTTTAAAAGGTTTAGAAACTTTAGATATTCGAATGCAAGCACACAGTGCCGGTGCGCTTGAATTGGCTCGTTGGTTAGAGCAGCAGCCGCAAGTGGCACGAGTTTACTATCCGGGATTAGAATCTCATCCGCAACACGAGTTAGCAAAATTACAACAAAGTGCATTTGGTGGTTTGTTATCGTTTGAATTAAAAGGCGGCAAAGACGCAGGCTGGAAATTAATAGATGCCACTCAAATTTGTTCGATTACGGCTAACTTGGGTGATACTAAAACCACCATCACCCACCCAGCCACCACCACTCATGGACGCTTAACCGATGAGCAGCGTAAAGAATCAAATATTGCAGATGGTTTAATTCGAGTGGCAGTAGGGCTAGAAGATATAGACGATTTAAAGAAAGATTTAGCGCGCGGTATGTAACATGCCGAGTATTAATAATCTAATTATTGCCGAGCGAAAAACACCATTAATATTGGTGGTGGATGATGATATTGTGATTCGCACCATGTTGATGAAAGCCTTACAAAAACAGGATTACGATATTATTGAAGCACCTAATGGTGCAGAGGGTATAGAGTTATTTCGTCAGCAGCGTCCCGATTTAGTTTTGCTTGATGTATTAATGCCAGTGATGAATGGTTTTGAAGCGTGTTTAGAAATGCGCGTGATTGATCCAGAGTGTACCGTTCCTATTATTATGTTAACCGGCTTAGATGATGTGGCGTCGGTGGATAAATCATTTGATGCGGGTGCAACCGATTTTATTTCCAAGCCCATCAATTGGAGTTTGTTTACACAGCGAGTGCGCTATGCATTGAAGTCACGGGATATGGATTTTGAATTGCGTAAAAATCGACATCGTGTTGATCACGCATTAAAAGTTGCGATGTTAGGTTATTGGGATTGGGATTTAAAAGCAGATAAGTTTACGTTTCCTGCAGGCGTGTTAGAAATGCTAGGCATTGATCGCAATAAAGATATTACCTTTGAGCAGCTAGTTAATTACATACCCGAAGAAGATCAAGATCGGGTGATTCATGCATTTAATGATGCTCGCAATCGCGGCACGCAATTTGTTTTAGAGCATCGTATTCACGGTACCGATAATAAAGAGCGTTATGTTTATCAGCAATGTGATGTGATTATGGGTGATGATAAAAAGCCCCATTATATTTTAGGCACCATTCAAGATATTACCTCATTAAAACGTGCTGAAGATATGATTTTGCATCAGGCATATCACGATTTACTCACCGATTTACCTAATCAAACTTTATTTAAAGAACGCTTAACTCATGCCATAAAAGTAGCTGAACATTCTAATCATCAAGTTGCGGTTGTGTTAATGGACATCGACCGTTTCCAGTTAATTAATGATAGCTTGGGGCAAGATATAGGCAATGAATTGTTGGTTGCATTCGCCGGTTTTTTAATTGGTTTTATGAATGAAGGCGATACGGTTGCGCGCATTAGTGGTAATGAGTTTGCATTATTAATTGAAAGCGCCACATCAACCGAAGAAATTTCGCAAACTATTCGACATTTAAATCAGGCATTAAAAGATAATAGTTTCGATTTGTGCGACCAACAGGTAGTTGTGTCTTTAAGTTTAGGCGTTTCCATTTATCCTGATGATGAAAGGGATGCGGGCGAATTAATTCATTGTGCAAGTGCTGCCATGCGTAAAGCGAAAGGTTTAGGTGGTGATCAAGAACATTTTTATACTAGCAACATGAATCGACGAGTTGACGATCGTTTACGTATGGAAGCTGATTTACGTAATGCCATAGAAAATAATGAATTGGAATTATTTTATCAGCCGCAAGTGAATGCTCAAACGCGAGAAATTACCGCCTCAGAAGCACTCGTACGTTGGCGGCATAAAGAGCACGGTTTAGTGCCACCCATTCGATTTATACCGCTGGCAGAAGAAACCGGTTTGATACAGCCATTAGGTCATTATGTTTTAGAGCAGGCGATTAAACAAACCAAGCAATGGAATCAGCAAGGTCATAATTTAAGCGTTGGCATTAATTTATCGGCAAGGCAATTTATTCAGGCTGATTTGGTTAGCCAAATTCAGCAGTTAATTAAACAATATGATTTAAATCCTGAAAATATTGATTTAGAAATAACCGAAAGTATTGCCATGCAAGATGCGGAAAATAGCATTAATAAAATGCATCAATTGAAAGAATTGGGTGTTAAGTTATCAATGGATGATTTTGGAACAGGTTATTCATCTCTTAGTTATTTGCATCAATTCCCATTAGATGTTTTAAAAATTGATCGGTCATTTGTAAAAGACATTATGGGCAATAGTGAAGATGGTGCAATTGCCCGTGCAGTAATTGCAATGGCGCATAGTATGAGTTTAAAGGTTGTAGCAGAAGGTGTAGAAACCGAGGAACAATATCAATTTTTAAAACAGCATAATTGTGAAGTAATTCAGGGGTATTTGATTTCAAAGCCGGTTTCGGCAGAAGAATTTGAAAAATTATTATAAGAGACCTTTGCACGATAGAATCACAAGTAAAAATGGCTAAAATTTCACTGCTTTTCGTTAGAAAACTTGTTAATATCTAGATATTAACTGCGTTTCCTGCCTCAATCAGTAAAATTTTAGCGCATTTTTCTTTTGCGCCTCTATCGTGCAAAGGTCTCTATAAATTAATTTTTTTCCAATTTTTAGGAAACTTGCCACTTAAAATATAAGCAAAGGCAATTATTTCGGCAATCGCGACATATAAATTTTCGGGAATTTCATCACCAATATTTAAATCCGCAAGCACTTCAATTAACTCGCTGTCTTTTTGTAGCGGCACACCATGTTGCTCAGCAATTTTTATTATTTCGTCGGCAATCGCGCCGATGCCTCGTGCATTTACAACAGGGGCGTTATCACCGTCAAATTCTAGTGCTACGGCAATAGGGGTCGATTGTTTCATGCGTTTTCATCCAGCAAATTTATTTGATTGTTAATGGTTGGGCTATTTTCCATTAAGTTATTTTTGACGGATAAGTTAATAATGTTTAATCCGGCTTTAGTTAAGCTCGTATTTAACAGGGGCAGTAACTGTTGAATTTTTTCAGCAGTAGTAGCAAGTTCTGCATAGAAAGTGTTGGAAATGTTTTCGCCGTTTAAGCTTATTTTAGATTGTACTTTACCGAGCGTTTTAAAATTAAAAGTAAGGATAACAGACCAGTTTTCTTCATCATTGGTATTTTTTTCATCATCTTGTTGCAGCTTTATATTAATATCAAATTGTTCATTTCGATCTTTAAAAACTAAGTTAAACAATAACAAAATAAAGTTATCTACTTCACGACTCATGGGTTGTAATTGCAGACTGGTAATTTTGCTAATTGATTGTTCAACTTGTTGATTTAAATCTAATAGCAATAAACGAAACTGCATTTGTTCTTGAAGTTGGCTGATTTTCACCGAGCTATTTTTCTGAATAGATTGGCTTATTAAATTAATTAAAAGCTGCATGTCTCGACTAATGGGCACATTGGTTTTTTGCCCGCTCATTAAATCGGTGAGCTGTGATAGTGAATTTTTAGAAAGCAGGGAGGTTAATTTGTTCAGTAGTGCATTTAATGGGTTGGGGCTTAAACTATTGCTTACTTGTTTAATGACCGTTTCTATTTGCTGTAATTGTTGGGCGGTAATCGGTTGAGCATTAAGTGGGGCTTTAATGGGTAAAAGTTTATCTAGCTCAGATTTAATCGCCAGCAGTTGAAATTTAAAGTCACGGCTTAAAAGGTTATCAACTGTTTGTCCAGTTTTATTAGAGCTGACATTTTCTGTTTTAATGCTTAGTAGCTTAGATTCTAAAAAAAGGCCACTATTAAATAACTGTTGCTTAATCTCAGCTGCATTTATTTTTGTGGAGGTAAGAGTTATATTTTGCTGAATATTCGAGAGTAAATTTTTCAATGGCGCGGGTAAGTTGTAGGCAAAAAGTTTACTGTCGAGTGTTTGGCTCGTTATTTGTTGAAGCTGACTAAAAGATTGTTGAATGGCAATAAATTGACGTAGCTTAAGTGCGGCGAGCTGATTGTTTGGGAGGGCTAATTTGGACTCGATAATGCTCAGCAAGGGTAATTTAATTAGTTGATTATTTTGCTGAGATTCGCTTAATGATTTCACCAGTAATTTGATTTCTTGGCCAGTTTGTAGTGCAACGGGTGTTTTCGCTTCAAGCGTTTGCTGGCCTACTCGAATTAATACCGTTGATAAGGCTTCGCCACCGCGTTGAGTAGTGGCATTTAAAATTTGCCCCACTTTCCATGTGCGAGTGAGTGGCGGAAGTAACTCCACTTTAATCGGCGTGCTCTGTTTTATGGGTGGAATATTAATCATATATATTGGGTGACATATTTTTGGCTAGCATGGTTAGTGTTTAGTGTATCGGCCAATAGTCTGACGGGTGAAGTTGATTTGACTATATTTTCTCCAAATATACTATCTATTAGTTTAGTAAAAAATATTAAAAATACTTTTTTTGTAGCACATATTGGATTGAATAATTAAATTGAAATAATGGCTATCTTATTGAAATTAAATGATTTAATACTATGCTTAAGTGCAGGCAAAGAAATGTTAATTTAAATTATGTGTGTTCGTTAGCTAAATACAGCATGAATAACGGCACGGTCTTTGCATTTCTAACAATATTATCAGGGGAAGCGTAATGGCTGACGAAGAAGAAAATACAGAAGCAGGAGAAGAAGGCGGGGAGAAAAAAGGTGGAATGATGAAAATCATTTTATTGGTAAACGGTGTGCTGTTACTGATTGGCATAGGCGTGGGCGTTTTCATGTTTATGGGCGATGATGAAAAGGCGGCCGATGGAGCTGATACTGAAATGCTTGAAGGCGAAGAAAGTGTTGAAGAAAGTAAACCTAAAAAATCTAAGGGTACGCCAATTTATGTGCCATTGCATCCAGCCTTTGTAGTGAATTTTGAAAACCAAGAGCAAGTGGCATTTTTGCAGGTGGATATTCAAATAATGACCTATGACAACACGGTTGAATCGGCATTAAAAACACACATGCCGGCAATTCGAAATGAGTTATTATTATTATTGGGCGGTAAACAATACCATGAAATTAATACCCGCGAAGGTAAGCGTGCTTTAAGTCAGGAAGCCATACAAGTGATGCAAGATGTATTAAAAGATGTGGGTGCATCAAGCTCAATTGAAGCGCTTTATTTTACCAGTTTTGTTATGCAGTAAATTTTCCAATATTTTAAATGAATTAGAAGAATAACTTATGGCTACAGCAGATGTTTTAAGTCAGGACGAAATTGATGCCCTTTTGCACGGGGTGGATGACGGTGATGTTGAAACAGAAGACGAAGAGTTACATGATGGCTCGGCGCGCTCATTTGATTTTAATTCACAGGAACGCATTGTGCGTGGGCGCTTGCCCACGCTGGAAATGATTAATGAGCGCTTTGCCAGAAACTTTCGCGTAAGCATGTTTAACCTGTTACGTCGGCAGGCTGAAATTTCAGTGGGCGGTGTGCAAATGATGAAATTTGCCGAATATGTACACAGCCTTTATGTGCCCACCAGTTTGAATATGATTAAGGTTGACCCACTAAAAGGCACAGCACTTTTTGTAATAGATCCCAAGTTAGTTTTTATTGTGGTAGATAATTTTTTTGGTGGTGAAGGACGTTTTTATAACAAAATCGAAGGCCGTGAATTTACCCCAACTGAGCAGCGTGTTATCAGGATGTTATTAGATCAAATTTTTGGTGATTTAGAAAATGCTTGGAGGCCAATAAAACCATTGAAATTTGAATATCAAGGCTCTGAAGTAAACCCGCATTTAGCCAATATTGTTAGCCCAACCGAAGTGATTGTGGTGAGTACATTTAGAATCGACCTTGAAGGTGGAGGTGGGGACTTACACGTTACTTTTCCGTATTCAATGGTGGAGCCAATACGTGACTTATTGGATGCCGGTGTGCAATCGGATATGTCGGAAGTTGATGATCGTTGGCGCTTGTCTTTACGTGATGAAATTTTTGAATCAATGGTAGAAGTAAAAAGCCAATTGGCAGAAATAGAAATAAATATATCAGATATAAATGATTTAAAAGAGGGAGATGTTATTCCATTTGATATGCCAGAACAGGTGATATTAGAGGCCGAAGAAATTCCATTGTTTCGCGGTACTTTAGGCGTGTCGCGAGGCAATGCCGCCATAAAAGTAAATGAACGAGTATCCCGTCCTGAATTAAATTTTTTATCTGAATCAGATGATAATTGAGAGTAAGCCATGAGTGATGAAAAAAATACTGAAGCCGAAGAAGATCCGTGGGCAGATGCGCTGAATGAGCAGGCTGAATCTGAAGCGTCGGATACGGGCGCTAGTGAAGGCATAGCGGCAGAAAGTGCTGCAAGCTTTGATGAATTAACCGATTCTAGTATGTCTGGGCCAGATGTAAATTTAGATGTGGTGTTGGATATTCCGGTTAATTTATCAATGGAAATTGGTCGCACTAAAATTAGTATTCGAAATTTATTACAGTTAAATCAGGGCTCGGTTGTTGAGCTAGAGCGTTTAGCCGGTGAGCCAATGGATGTGTTGGTTAACGGCACTTTAATTGCTCGAGGCGAAGTGGTTGTTGTTAACGAAAAATTTGGTATTCGTTTAACTGATATTATTAGTCCGGCGGAGCGAGTGAAAAAATTAAAATAAATGCAGATTAATAAGATATCAAATTTAAATGAATTCGAAATTAAGTTTTAATATTGGTTTATGCAATAAATTATGAATAAATTATGAATAAGTTATTAAATAGTTTTATTGTTTTTTTTATCTCTTTACCTATGTCTGCATTCGCAGAAAATACTAGCTTAAAACCTGTATCTGTAGAGGCCTTTTCCATGATGGGTGCGTTAAATATGGCAATGGGTTTGGTGGTTGTTATTGCACTTATTTTAGGCTTGGCTTGGGTGTTAAAAAAATATGGCCACCTGCCCAATAGTAATCAAGTTGATATGAAAGTGCTGGGTGGTTTGTCATTGGGTGCTAGAGAAAAAGCTATTTTAATCGAAGTAGAAAATACTCGCTTACTAGTCGGTGTAACGCCAGGTCATATTCAAACATTACATATACTTGATAGTGATTCCAAAAAAAACAATATTGATTTAGACAGTAATACTTTCGAAGCAAAACTTGAATCGGTAATGGAAAATAAAAAATGAGTATTTTCTTTACTATTCAATCTCGTTTGAAAGTTGAAAAGTTTTTTTTATTTATCATTATGTTTTTTATTTCCGGTGCAGTAATCGCTGAACCCGGTTTGCCTGCGCTAATTATTGAAGATACCGCATCCGGCGGAAAATCTTATTCTGTTTCATTGCAGGTGTTAATGTTTATGACATTGTTGTCGGTATTACCGGCACTGTTATTAACCATGACATCGTTTACCCGCATTATTATTGTACTGTCTATTTTACGTCAAGCATTGGGCACCGCTCAAACACCATCCAATCAAATATTAATTGGTCTGTCATTGTTTTTAAGTTTTTTTATAATGGCGCCGGTATTTTCACAAGCGTATGAAAATGCCTATCAACCCTACATTGCCGAACAAATTTCTGCGGATGAAGCGATTGCACGTTTAAAAAAACCTTTTCATCAATTTATGATTGGGCAAACTCGCGAAACTGATTTAGAACTGTTTGCCAATTTAGCAGGAGAGGAGGGTTATGATTCGCCTGAAGCCGTACCCTTTTCAGTGCTAATGCCATCGTTTCTCACTTCTGAATTAAAAACCGCTTTTCAAATTGGCTTTATGTTATTTATACCTTTTTTAATTATTGATTTAGTGGTGGCTAGTGTATTGATGGCAATGGGAATGATGATGTTATCGCCGCTCATTATTTCACTACCCTTTAAGTTAATGTTATTTGTGCTGGTTGATGGTTGGGCCTTAGTAGTAGGAACCCTAGCTGCAAGTTTTATTGTTACCTGATAGAATTCGCACTCTATTATTTCAAAAGCAAAAGCCATGAACAAAGTGCGTATATATCAAACACGCTCTTGCCCTTATTGTCGACGAGCCGAAACCCTGTTAAAAAAATATGGTGTTAAAACCATGCAGGTAATTGATGTGGCCGGCAATAAAAAATTGTGGGCGGCGATGGAAAAAGAAACTCGTCGCAATACGGTGCCGCAAATTTTTATTGGCGATGTGCATGTTGGGGGCTTTGATGATTTGGTTAGGCTGGGTAAAAAAGGTAAATTGGAAAAGTTGTTAAAAGATTAAAGTAAAATATTTAACGCAAATGTATGCGAATGAGCGCAAGTTTTTAAATGGGTCTCTTTAATATTTTGACTTTTTTCGCGCCGATTTGCGCGCATTCGCGTTTTCTTTTAATCCTCCTCCAGCCCTATTTATCAAGATTAAGCGCCATCGTCCACCGCGATAAGCCCATTGCTTATGGGATATAGACCCATTCATCAACATTCACTACTATACTCCGTTAACCCTACATTCTGAGGAATCCCCGTGGATTTTTTCCCCATATTCTTTGATATCAAGCAAAAGCCCACTCTCGTTATTGGCGGTGGTGAAGTGGCTGCGCGTAAAGTGTCTTTATTATTAAAAGCCCAATCGCTTGTTACCGTGGTGTCTCCTGAACTCTCGCGTGAATTGCTGGATTGGCAGGCAGAGGGCAAGCTCACTCATATTGCTCGGGATTTTGCCGATGCGGATATTGAACAGTCGGTGTTGGTGATTGCGGCAACCGATGATCGCGAAGTCAATAAAAAGGTATCAGAGCTGGCGCAAGCGCGGGGTATTCCGGTAAATGTGGTGGATGATCAAGCATTGTGTTCATTTATTACGCCTTCTATTGTTGATCGTTCGCCGGTACAAATCGCCATTTCCACCGGCGGTGCATCACCGGTTTTAGCGCGCATGATTCGCACTAAATTAGAAGGTTGTATTCCGGCGGCGTATGGTCGTTTAGGTGCGCTGGTTTCAGATTTTAGAGAAAAAGTAAAAGCTAAATTCACTAATGTCGATCAGCGTCGCGCATTTTGGGAATCGGTTTTAGAAAGCACAGTGGCCGATCGGGTTTATAGCGGCCACGAAGATGAAGCGGCGAAGGCATTACAAAAAGCCATTGATGCGGCAGATGCTAATCCAAAATTTCAGGGTGAAGTTTATTTAGTGGGCGCCGGCCCCGGTGATCCCGATTTATTAACCTTCCGCGCATTACGTTTAATGCAGTCTTGCGATGTAATGGTGTATGACCGTTTAGTCTCCCCCGCCATTCGCGAACTAGTGCGCCGCGATGCGGAATTAATTTACGTCGGCAAAGCCCGCGATAAACACACCATGCAGCAAGAAAATATTAATGAGTTGCTGGTGCGTTTAGCCAAAGAAGGCAAACGGGTTTTACGTTTAAAAGGCGGCGACCCATTTATCTTTGGGCGCGGCGGTGAAGAAATTGAACTGCTCGCGCAGGAAGGTATTCCATTTCAAGTCGTGCCAGGTATTACCGCCGCTGCCGGTTGCGCGTCCTACTCCGGCATTCCATTAACTCACCGCGATTATTCACAAGCCTGTGTATTTGTCACCGGCCACTTAAAAGATGGCACGGTAGATTTAAACTGGCCAGCGCTAGCGCAACCCAATCAAACGGTGGTGTTTTACATGGGCTTGCATGGCGCGCCAACGTTATGCAAAGAAATGATGGCGCACGGTTTGCCCGGCACTACGCCGGTGGCACTAGTGCAAAAAGGCACAACGCCCGATCAGAAAACCATTATTGCGTCGTTAGAAACTTTAGAAGAAACGGTTAAAAATCATAAATTTGAACCGCCGACTTTAATTATTGTTGGTGAAGTGGTTTCACTGAAAGAGAAGCTTGACTGGTTTAATCCGAAAGACCCGCAGGGTTTGAGTGTGAAGGCGAGCAGCTGGTAGGTTTTTGTGATTATCAAAAATTAGCTTGGTAAATAAAATATAAAGTTATTAGGAATGGAATTTTACCAAATCGTTAAAGTACCAGCATTAGATGTTAAACAGTTACAAAACTGTTTAAGCATTTCTCGTTTACCCGACTACTGCCAATCTATTCATAGCGTTATTTCTGCACAAAATAATCAGGGTGAAATTTATTGTTTATGGGGGCAGTTTAACATTCGCTATGACATCATCAAATACGGTGTCCGCTTTTCATTATTAAATTGCCCCCATGCTTTGGCGTGGAGTATTACCTATAACGCACCGCTAAATGAATTAATTATTCACTGTACCATTGATAAAAAAGATGAAGATATCGACTTTATTGAATCGATTCATCAGTTTATTAATGACTGGAAAATAGGTTTGAGCAAGGCATTGCTTTGAGTGATTGTAAATAATATCATCCATTTTTTTGTAGCCTTTTTTGTAGCCTTTAGGCAAACCTATTCATAATAGCTAATGCATAACCTCCGTTAAATTAAGCTACAATTTTTTAGCTTTTTCCAAAACTCGTGCCGCATGACCTTCAGCCTCCACTCCATATTCCACATCAACTAAAACACCCGCTTTATCAATAATAAATGTCGAACGCACAATGCCCATTTTTTTAACGCCGTTTTTTTCTTTTTCCTGCCACACGCCATAAGCCTCGCATAAGCTGCCATTAGTATCGGCGAGTAAATTTATTTTTAAATTAAATTTTTCGATAAAAGCTTGATGCGAAGTTGTGTCATCTTTGCTTACACCTAAAATAACAGTTTCGTGTTTGGTGAACTCATCAACTAAGTCTGTGAATTGATTAGCTTCAATGGTGCAACCCGTAGTGTCATCTTTTGGGTAAAAATATAATACGATATTTTTTTGATTGTTAAAATCAGATAAGCTAACAGCATCATTGTTTTGATTAACTGTTTTAAAGTTGGGTGCATTTGTGTTTTTTTGTAGCATGATTTTTCCTGTGGGGGCTAGGTAAATAGAGACCTTTGCACGATAGAATCACAAGTAAAAAGGGCTAAAATTTCACTGCTTTTCGTTAGAAAACTTGTCAATATCTAGATATTAACTGCGTTTCCTGCCTCAATCAGTAAAATTTTAACGCATTTTTCTTTTGCGCCTCTATCGTGCAAAGGTCTCAAATAATTTATTTTTTTTCTGTGCTTCAGCGTCTTCGTATCAAAAAATACTTAAATAAATGATAGCACGGGTATTCTTTTCAAGTGACTCGTTAATAACTCATTTAGCGGCGAAAGCGCAAAAAATTTTCCGATTTTAATTTGTGTACATTGATGCTGTTTTTTTGGGTTGAAAACCAAATGCAAATAATTCGCATTGCTAAATAATTTTATTAATCATAACTAATATAATTGTTTTATATCAAGTAATCGAATCCGTATAAATCTTTTCTATTAGCGCATCGGAAACTTATATTCAAAACCGCCTGATTTCTCTAGTGAATTTCCTTTTAAAGGAGTATCTTAACAAGCCATAAAAATAGACTACGGCTGCAATAAAAATGTATCTGTGGAAAAAACTTAAAATGAATTTTTAAACGCAAACCATTCGCGTTAACTGATTTAAATAACTTAATCCGCTTCGGAGGAATATCAATGACGGATGTAGTCGCAACTAATGAGACTATCCTGGTAGTAGGTGGCGGTGTAAGTGGTATGACCACTGCACTTGAAGCTGCTGAAGCTGGCAAGCAAGTTATACTTGTGGAAAAGCGTGCTTATGTGGGTGGACGAATCACTCAGCTTTATAAGTACTTCCCGAAACTTTGCTTCCCAACTTGTGGTCTGGAAATTAACCAGCGCCGTACCAAGATGAACCCTAATATTACAATTTTAACCTTGTCAGAAGTTACATCACTGACCGGTGAAGAAGGTAACTACACCGCATCTGTGAAAATCAGCCCGCGTTATGTTAACGATAAGTGCACATCATGTGGTGCTTGTGGTGAAGCAGTAGAATCTGAATTTGATGATGACTATAACTACGGTTTAAGCAAGCACAAAGGTGCTTACTTGCCGTACCGCATGGCATTGCCAGAGCGTTATGTTATAGACCCAGCGATGATTGGTACTGACGATGCTGAAAAAGCAAAAGCCGCTTGCCCGGTTGATGCTATCGATTTAGAGATGGTTGAAGAAACGGTTGAGCTGAAAGTGGGCGCTGTTGTTTATGCAACTGGATGGCGTCCATTTGATGCTAACAAGATTCAGCCTTACGGTTATGACCGTTATCCGAACGTGATTACCTCTGTTGAGTTTGAGCGCATGAATGATCCTACCGGCCCAACCGGTGGAAAAATTCTACGTCCATCCGATGGCAAAGAAGCCAAAGACATTGCCTTTATTCAGTGTGCCGGTTCACGTGATCGTAACTACTTAAAGCATTGCTCACGTATATGCTGCATGGCGAGCTTAAAGCAAACCACTTATGCATCAGACGCCGGTGCTAAATCAACTATCTATTACATCGACATTCGCGCGATTGACCGTTTTGAAGATTTCTACAAAAACGTGCAGGCCGATGAAAATGTATCGTTCATTAAATCTAAAGTCGCCAACATCACGTTAGGCGAAAACGACAACCCCACGCTACAAGGTGTTGATACTGAAGGTTACAACCGTTATGCCACTGAGCATGAGCTGGTTGTATTAGCAGTTGGTATGGAGCCAAGCATTGACGTTTCTACATTACCTGGTGATGTAAGTGTTAATGAGCATGGTTATATAGAAAACGATGGCACCAACGGCGGAATCTTTGCTGCGGGTTGTGCATCTGATGCACTGGATGTGAACCGTGCGGTTCAAAGTGCAACAGCTTGTGCGTTAAAAGCGATTCAGGTTGTTAACCGCGTAGCGAAATCGGAGGCATAACAGTGGCAGACGAACTATTAATGGGTGCCTATGTTTGTAAGGGTTGTGGTATTGGCGATCGTTTAGATTGCGGACAACTAGAACAAACAGCAACACGCGACGGCAAAGCGAAATTTGCTAAATCACATGATTTCTTATGTAGCGCAGAAGGCGTTGCAATGATTCAGGCGGATATTGATGCCGGTGAAACAAATCACGTCATCATCGGTGCGTGCTCACGTCGTGCGAAGGTTGAAGCCTTTAACTTTCAAAACGTATCGGTTGCACGGGCTAACTTACGCGAAGGTGTTATCTGGGTTCGCCCAGATAACGACGAAGCCAATGAAACCACACAGGAAATGGCAGATGATTATATTCGCATGGCCTGTGCGGAATCAAAGTTTCAAAAATTACCCGCTGGTGCTGGTGAACAGAATGATTTAAATAAAAACATTCTGATTGTGGGTGGCGGTATTTCTGGGATGACGGCAGCAATTGAAGCAGCTGATGCAGGCTACCCTGCGGTTATCGTTGAAAAAGCAGGCGAGCTTGGCGGTGTTATGGGTCAGCTACATAGACGTGTAGCAACGACTATGCCTTATGCAGCGCCTGAAGATACAACCGTTGCTGATTTAATTGCGAAAATTGAAGCGGCTTCAAATATTACGGTTCACCTGAACTCAACGGTGACTAAAACAGCCGGTGCGCCGGGTCGTTTTGATGTCGATATTTCTACTGAAAGCGGTGCAACTTCAAATGTCAGTATTGGTGCCATTGTTCAGGCTTCGGGTATGAAGCAGTTCGATGCTAACAAACTGACTGAATTTGCCTATGACAAATCAGATAACGTTATTACACAGCTTGAATTAGAAGCTTTGGCAAAAGAAGCTAACGGCGGTCCAATCAAACGTAAAGACGGCAAAGAAGTTGCAAGCGTTGTATTTGTACAATGTGCTGGTCAGCGTAGTGATAAAGAAGGTTACCTGCCTTACTGTTCTGGTTTCTGCTGTACAGCATCAATCAAACAGGCAATGTACTTTAAAGATGCAAACCCAGATGTAGACACCGTTATTATGTATGACGATCTACGTACGCCGGGCGCAGGCGGTGAAGATTTTTACCGTGCAGGTCAGAAAAAAGGCGTTATCTTTACTAAATCTTCAGTGAGCACAATTGATGCAAGCGGCAATGACCTAACGGTTAACTTTAAGGATATGATCCTTAATGAAGAAACATCGATGCCAGCTGATTTAGTTGTATTAGCAACTGGTCAGGAGCCAAACTCAGGGCCTAATCCTTATGCATTAGATGAAGCCAAAAAAGCTGCGGAAGATGCCGGTGAAGAAATGCCGACTGAAGTTGAGATCACAGTTGATTCAATTCTTAACCTTGACTACCGTCAGGGCACAGATTTGCCTCACCTGAAACACGGTTTCACTGATTCGCACTTTATCTGTTTTCCATACGAAACACGCCGTACAGGCATCTACTCTGCTGGCCCCGTTCGCCGTCCAATGGACAGCTTACAGTCAACAATTGATGCAACCGGCGCGGCAATGAAAGCCATTCTGGAAGTGGAAAATGCAGCCAAAGGTGCTGCAGCACATCCACGTTCTGGTGACTTAAGTTATCCTCAATTTAGAATTGAAGGTTGTACACAGTGTAAGCGCTGTACGGTTGAATGCCCATTTGGTGCAATCAATGAAGATGAGAAAGGTTTCCCATCTTTTAATGAATCTCGCTGTCGCCGTTGTGGTACCTGTATGGGTGCATGCCCAGTACGAGTTATATCATTCGAGAACTACTCGGTTGATACAGTTGGCCAGCAAATTAAAAATGTTGATATGCCAGACGAGTTCGATGAAAAGCCTCGTATCTTAGTATTAGCTTGTGAAAACGATGCTTACCCAGCACTTGATATGGCGGCTCAAAACAGATTGGAATACAGTGCATTTACCCGTGTTGTACCGGTGCGTTGCTTAGGCTCGGTTAACACTATCTGGTTAACGGATGCACTTAACTCAGGTTATGACGGCATCATCCTAATGGGTTGTCAGAAGGGCGATGATTATCAGTGTCACTTTGTGAAAGGCTCTGAAATAGCGCAAATGCGTATGAGCAAAATTGCCGATACACTGGAAACATTGAATCTTGAAAAAGAGCGGGTTGCAACTTATGAAGTGGCGATTACCGATGTGACGCGAACCACTGAGCTGATTAACGACATGGCGAAAACCATTGAAGAAATCGGCATGAGCCCATTTAAGTTTTAATGGCAATTTCTAAGAGGATATAAGAATGAGTGATAATAACCAGATGGTTGAAAAATATCGCAATAACTTCCTTAAAGAAGTTGAAGCGAATGTTGAAGAAGGTGACTGGGTTAAAATGTGTATGCAGTGCGGCGTTTGTGCCGGTTCATGCCCACTAGGCCCATACTGGGATCATACGCCGCAAGAATTATTTATGATGATTCGCGCTGGTAAGCGTGAAGAAGTTTTGCAATCTGAATCGATGTGGATGTGTACATCTTGTTACAACTGTATATCACGTTGCCCACGTGAGTTACCGATTACCCATATCATGCACGGTTTAGCGCATTACGCTAAACGTTTAGGTATTGCACCTAAAAACCAGGCAACATTAAAGTTCTCTCAGTTATTCTGGGACAACCTAATGACAGATGGTCGTGTTAACGAATTGCGTTTAGGTATTCGTTTATATTTCATTGATGGTTTTGTGCAGGGTGTTAAAAATGCCCTAGCTGCTGCAGGTTTAGGTTTAGGCATGTTAAAAGCAAAACGTTTAAATCCAATGGAAATAATAGGTGGCCATAAAATCAGTGATAAAGCAGGTTTTAAAGCCATGATTAAAAAAGCGCAGGAAATTGAAGAAGCGCGCATCTCTGGCAACTCGGCTGGCAACAGTAAATAGGAGCATAAAACATGTCTAAAGAATATTCGTTTTACCCGGGCTGCTCTTCACAGAAAGGCACCTCAGGTTCAAACCTGCAAACTTCAGTAAACTCAATTTGCGACACACTGGATATTAAACTAAACACCATTCCAGACTGGAACTGTTGTTCAGCATCTATCGGTTATTCGGGCGGTGGTGAACTTCCTCGCTTAGCCTTATCAGCACGTAACATCGCATTGTCTGAAAAGAATAATCCAGGTCAGGAAATTGTCGCGACCTGTGCGGCTTGTTGGTTGGCTACACGCGAAACCAAAGAGCGCTTAGAAGATAATGAAGAAATTCGCGAAGGCACTGAAGCTGCACTCAAAGAAGCGCATTTAGAAATTTCAAAAGAGATGCCAAAGGTTCGTCACTTCACAGAAGTGTTAATCGAAGACATTGGCTTCGATGCAATGAAAGAAAAAGTGGTGAAGCCTTTAGAAGGTATTAAAATTGCGGGTTATGTGGGTTGCCAAACTAACCGCCCATTTGGTATTGATGGTGAGTCGTTTGAAAATCCAAAATATCTGGACAACATGGTTGAAGCCATGGGCGCAGAGGCGTGCACAACTTACGAGAAGAAAGTTTCATGTTGTGGTGGCGCATTAGCATTTTCAGAACCTGAAAAATCACAGGCACTGGTAAAAGGTATTATAGAAGCGGCGTACGATAACGGCGCAGATATGATCGTAACACCTTGCCCAGTGTGTCAGCTAAATGTTGAAGCGTATCAGAATGATATTAATGCCACTTACGGCACTAAGTTTAATATTCCTGTTACTTACTATTCAACATTAATGGCAGTGGCTTATGGCAAAACATCTAAAGAAGCTGGATTAGATGGGTTGATGATTCAGTCTAAACAACTGAATGATATTGCGGCCAAATAATAAAAAGCGTACACATCGTTTTTATTCAGGCGCAACATTTGTTGCGCCTTTTTAATGTCAATTAGGGTTTTACGATAATGCTACTCGTTACCCATTTAATTCGCCAACACGTCTTGGCATGAGTTTTACTGGAAATGGTAGAGGTAATAATCGACTCGGTGCATGGTTTGATGTGCTAGCACCTTTGGCTCGCTTCGAGTTAACTCAAATGTGGCTTTAAATTATACTGGCGAGCCAGTAAGCCCGATACCCGTTCCTGCTGCTGTCTGGTTATTTGGTTCTGGCCTTATAGGGCTTGTTGGTTTAGCTAGACGTAAAGTGTAATGGGTGTTTATATCGATGGTTCATGTTTTAAACTGAACCGTTGAATGCTATAGCGTAGTGCCAGCGATTAATACAGAATCTAGATTTTCAGCATCGCACGACGAGTGGATAATAATAATTAGAACAGTTATAGATCAGTCAATAGACGGTATAATTAGCAATGTATAACAAGTCACATCAACATGGATCGTTGCACCTTTGCGCAATAAGGCATCGTGCCCAGTTATGTGTGACGTTAGAGCCAAGAAAAAACAAAAGCATTTAGTTTATTCTCACTGAAATATCGACTTAGGTAGGCAGAATATACATAAATAATAAAACACAAGAATATGTTTTATTATTCTATAATCAAATCAACTTTTTCAAACGTATTCTGTTTATAAAAATATCCTCGCATATCTAATACGCCTCCAATGCTTAATGAAATAATAATATTTAGTGCATCTTCGTATGCGGATTTTTGTAAATCTTTTTCTGAAGGTGTTGCGTCACTTGTTGGGTGGCTGTGATAAATTGCAAATAGGGTTTGTTTTTTTTCGCGCATATTTTTTAAGGCGTTAATTTGTTGTTGTGGATTCATTTCAAAACAATATTGTGTTTGTGTTGCTATGTTATCGATGGGATAAGTTATATATTTTAGTTTGTTGTCGGTAGCAATAAACCCACAAACTTCTTGTTTTGGCGCTAGTTGCGCCAGTGTGAGCAAACGATTGGCGAGGGTGCGGGGAATACAAGTAGTTTGAGTCATAATATTTTATGTTTTGTTTTTATTGTTTGTAATTTTATTTTAAGTCACAGGTTTTGAACATACTGGGCAATCGGCAGCTTTTTTAAATGTCATGCTGCGCCAGTCTTGAAACATGGCATCGGTAATTAACAGTTTGCCGGTTAAGGTTTCACCGTAGTCGGTGAGTAGCTTAATAGCCTCCATTGCTTGAATAGATCCAATAATACCTACCATCGGTGCCATTACACCGTTTTCACTGCAGCTGGTATTTTCTTCACCGGCTTCATCATAAAGACAACGATAACAGGGGCTGTTTTTATTTTGAAAATTAAACACGCTTACCTGACCTTCCATGCGAATGGCGGCACCTGAAACTAGCGGTGTGCGAGTGTTAAAGCAGGCACGATTAATCAAAAAGCGGCTGCTGAAATTATCGGTGGCATCGATTAATAAATCTGCCTCGTTTAAATATTGCTCAAGTGCTGGCTGATCTAATTTTTGATTGATGCAAATGGTTTTGGTATCTGGATTGAGCTGTGAAATAGCAGTGGCCGCCGATTCAACTTTGGGCAGTTTAATGCGGCTGGTGGTGTGAATAATTTGGCGCTGTAAATTAGATAAATCTACATGGTCAAAATCGACCAATGTTAATTTGCCAACACCTGCTGCGGCTAAATACATAGCGACGGGTGAACCGAGCCCGCCTAAACCCATAATAATCACATGGGCGTCGAGTAAGCGTTGTTGTTTATTTTCATCAAAATTTGGCAGGAGTATTTGGCGACTGTAGCGCAGTAATTGTTCATCATTCATGGGGTAGAATAATAGCAGGTTTGAGTTTTAAAAGATGAAATGTAATAAGTGAAAAATGCCGAAGGCTTTAAAAAAACTTAAAGGTATTTGCGCCAATGTTCTGGGCGTTTATCGCGGCAGCCGTGGTAATTACTGGTGTAGCGCTTAACAAATACCTGAGTGGTATTGTCGGTGCTTTCGGATACGCCTAAGTTGGCGCGTTGAGTTTCTTCTGCGTAGCTATATAGCGCGCGCTTCATTCGATAAAGCAGCCGATTGTCTAAATGGTAACCGAGGCGTATTAATACTTTTTCAATGGCATCGAGGGTGAGGTGGCGAATATCGTAGGTAATGTATAGGCAACTTTCATTGGCGAGTGAAATATCCAGCACACCTTCTGCGTCAGATAAAAGCAGTAGTGCACTGCGAGCCTGATTGGGATCGGGGTGAAGGTGGCAGAACCGAAGTTCGCGCCGTTTAATTAACTCTTCTGCATCACTCATAACTAATAAGTTAGAGGAAGTGTGGTTATTTTACAAGTGTTTTTTGTGGTGTTTAAAATTACGCGGGTATATTTTATGGTTTAAATTAACTCATTGTATTTTAAGGTTTTATTCCGCTGCAAAGTCTGGGGTTATCAGCCATGTCAAAAATCTGTTGAATGCTTTTATAACCAGAATCTTTAAAAATATTCAGAATTTGAGGCTTTTGATCAAATCCATGCTCAATTATTAACATAGCCTTGGCTTTAAGGAATTTTGGTGCCTGCTGGCAAATATGTCGAATATCATCCAGTCCATCATCACCTGATGCCAGCGCAGATAGTGGCTCAAAGCGCACATCGCCTTGTGATAAATGTGGGTTGGCGCTGGGAATATAGGGCGGGTTGCTGGCAATAATATTGAATTGAGTGGTTTCATGCTTAATTGCTTCAAACCAGTAGCCAGCAAAAAATTGAATATTGTTTAGCCCGAGTTGTTTGGCATTTTGCTTTGCAATGTTGAGTGCAGCATTAGATTGATCGGTGGCGGTAATTTTCCAGTTGGGTCGCTCGGATGCCAAAGCCAATGCAATTGCGCCACTGCCGGTGCCTAAATCTAATAAATGAACATCGTCTGTTTGTGGGTATCGATTAAGAATTTCTTCCACCATTAATTCAGTTTCTGGGCGCGGAATTAAGGTGTCTTTGTTAACAGTTAAATTCAGTGACCAAAATTCACGAGTGCCGGTAATGTAAGCAATAGGTTCGCCTTGTTGGCGTCTTTTTAATAATTTGTTAAACGTGTATATTTCTTGTTCGGTTAATTTTTTATCAGACCAGGTTGCAAGATAAGTGCGATTTTTTTGCAGGCTGTGGGCGAGTAAAACCTCTGTATCTAAACGCGGGGAGTCGCTAACGCTTTCGAGTAGTTTACTAGTGGTTTTTATTAGGTGAGAAATTTGCACTTTTTCGAATTAAAAGCGTAAAGAAAAAGAAAACGCGAACAACACAAATAAACGCAAATAAACGCAAATATTATTTTTGTGTGCCTTCGCCACACTGCATGGCTTTTTCTTTAGTTGCGGCCATTTGCGTTTATTTACGTTCATTTGCGTTTTTTTCTTGTATTTTTTTGTTATAAAAAATTCAGATTTATTGCTCAGAAAGCGCCGCCAACTGCTCAGCCTGAAATTCATTAATCAGTGGCGAAATAACATGCTCTAACGACCCTTGCATAAACTCATCTAATTTATAAAGGGTTAAATTAATGCGGTGATCGGTCACTCGCCCCTGCGGGAAATTATAGGTGCGAATCCGTTCCGAACGATCACCACTACCCACTAAAGACTTTCGAGTTTCCGCCTGTTCTGCCGCTTGTTTTTCTTCTTCGGCACTCACTAAACGCGCTTGTAATAATGACAGTGCGCGAGCTTTATTTTTATGTTGTGAGCGTTCGTCTTGGCACTCAACCACTACTCCTGTAGGCAAATGGGTTAAACGTACCGCCGAGTCGGTTTTGTTAACGTGCTGCCCACCGGCACCGGATGCGCGATAAGTATCGATGCGTAAGTCCGACGTACTAATGGTAATTTCTTCCATTGCATCTGGCTCAGGAATAATCGCAACCGTTGCGGCAGAAGTGTGTACACGACCTTGCGATTCTGTTTCTGGCACACGTTGAACTCGATGTGCGCCGGATTCAAATTTTAATTTTGAGTAAGCGCCTTGCCCAACAATGCGTGCAATAATTTCTTTAAAGCCACCGTGCTCGCCGTGGTTTTCACTCATAATTTCAACTTGCCAGCGTTGTGTTTCTGCGTAGCGGCTATACATTCTAAATAAATCACCGGCAAAAATGGCAGCTTCATCACCACCGGTTCCGGCACGAACTTCTAAATAAATATTGCTGTCATCGTGGGGATCTTTTGGTAGTAATAATTTTTGTAATTCTAAGGTTAGTTTTTCTATGCGTTGCTTGGCATCTTTGTATTCTTCTTGTGCCATTTCGCGCATTTCTGCATCGTCTTCTTTGGCCATTTCTTCGGCTGTTTCTAAATCACTTTCTGCTGCTTGATAGTCATTAAATGCTTTAGTGATTGGCTCAAGCTGTGCATATTCTTTCGACATTTCGCGAAATTTATTTTGGTTAGAAATAATGTCTGGGTCGCCTAATAACATCCCCACTTCTTCGTGGCGTTCACAGAGGGCTTCAAGTTTTCGGCGAATGGAATCTTTCATAAAATATCTTTGGTTTATTTTTGATTACGGGAAGGTTTTTTAGTGGATGATTTTGTTTCGGTATTTAAAAATAATTGGCGAGCATAGTCGAGTAAATCATGGCGTGCATTTTCACCGGATTGACGCAAAGTGGCGCTCGGCTGATGTAGTAATTTATTGGTGAGAGTGCGCGCTAAAAATGCCAACGCATCTTCCGGTGATTTGCCCTGTGCTAATTGTGCCTGCGCTTTTTGTAAAATGTCATCGGAAATGCTTTGAGCGTTTTCGCGAATATCACGAATCACTTCTACGGAATCCAGCGAGCGTTCCCAGTTTAAAAAATCATCAATTTGGTTTTCAATAATGTCCCGTGCCTGCTCGGCCGCTTCTTCGCGGGATTCAATATTTTCCTGAATAATTTCATGCAGGTCATCAACGGTGTAAAGGTACACATCATCGAGTTCGTTAACTTCAGCTTCTACATCGCGGGGCACTGCAATGTCGCACATAAACATCGGTTTGTGTTTGCGTTTTTTAAGGGCATTCTCCACCGCACCTTTACCTAAAATGGGCAGAGGGCTGGCGGTGGAAGAAATAACGATATCAGCTTTGTGTAAATAATCGGGAATTTGTGGCAGGGCAATGGCCTCGGCTCCAAATTGATCTGCTAATGCTTGGCCTTTATCGACGCTGCGATTGGCAATAATCATATTGTTAATGTTGCTGCCTTGCAGGTGGCGAGCGGCTAATTCAATGGTTTCACCTGCGCCAATCATTAATGCGGTGTGCTGGTCTAAATCGCCAAAAATCTGTTTCGATAGGCTCACCGCAGCAAATGCCACAGAAACTGGGCTGGAGCCAATGGCAGTGTCGGTGCGCACTTGTTTGGCCACCGAAAACGCATGCTGAAATAATTTGCCCAGCAAGCTGCCCATGGTGCCTTGCTCGTTAGCTTGCGCATAGGCCTGCTTCATTTGGCCTAATATTTGTGGCTCGCCGAGCACCAATGAATCGAGGCCACAGGCTACCTGCAATGCGTGGCGAATGGAATCTACATGGCGGTGAGTATATAAATGTTCATTAAAGTCAGTGCGTTGCAATCCATGAAACTGGCTTAGCCATTCGGTAACCTGCTCAATAGCCTGCTGATTTAACCCATCGTTGTTGTCGGTGGCGCAGTACAATTCAGTGCGATTGCAGGTAGATAATATGGCCGCTTCTTTAATATTTCCTATCGCAGATAAGGATTTAACCGCCTGTGCAAGGCTTTCTGGCGAAAATGCCAAGCGCTCGCGAATATCGACCGGTGCGGTTTTATGGTTTAAGCCAAGTGTAATTATCGACATACTTTGAAAAATGCTACTAGAACTCTGGTATTTCGCATGCTGTTGGTCACGCGATATTTAGCGCCCTGGTAATTTAGAGTGTGATTGAATAACCGTGAATTTTGAGGCAATGCCACTGATAATACAAGGCTCGGTGGCGTTTCTTTATTGGCAGACCTTCTCAATTGGTGGCTAAGTGTTGAGTAAATCGCAGTGATGAAGAAGGCGTTTGTCGTGCAGGGATTGAACTTCGTCGCCTATCGCCCCATCTTATAAACTTGATTTCGGCAAAATGGTTTATTTGGGTTATTATTAAATAACAGGTATTTGGCATGATTCTGCTGGCTTTTAAGTGGCACAGTAAGCGTCTATTTTGCCGTCCACTGTTTAGGTTGATTGTTAATATATGAAACGGCTATCTCAAAAAATACGTTTAATTTTTATTGCGCCATTGTTGCTCATCGGTTTGACCGTGGGTTTGTCCGGCTGTAACTTTACTGCGGTTAAAGATAATAGCTCCGAGGAGCTATCGCCTAATCATGATAAAGAGTTAGTTAAGGGCGATGATATGGCGATAATACCGAATGATAAGGAAATACTCCTCAATAAAGGCATGAATGAGGCCTTGCTGTTTAATTTGCTGGCGGGTGAGTTTGCTGGTGTACGTGGCGATATGCAGCAGTCGGTGAATTATTACAACAAAGCGGCGGAGCTGAGTAATGATTCGGCGGTAATTATTCGAGCGGCTTACATTTCTTTATATGCGGGTGATTACGAGCAAGCGATTGCATTAACGGATCGTTGGTTGGCACTGTATTCTCCGGCGGCCAATACAATAAAACGCATTCGCATTATTTCTTTTTTACAGTTGCAGAAATTAGAACCTGCAGTCGCCATGCTTGAAGCCATGCTGATAAAGGATGGCAATAAGTTAAATCGTAAAATGATTGCATCAGTAACGCATTTATTAAGCAAGGAAACCACCCCGCAATTTGCCAAGCAAGTGGCGCAACGTCTTAATAAAAAATATCCCCAAGAAGTGTTTATTTTATTATGGCTGGCAAAATTTGAAGCCAACTTAGGTGAATATGATGCAGCGCTTCTGCATCTTAATCAGTTAATTGCGATTGATGAGAATATGTCCGATGCCTATTTAATTAAGGCGCAAATTTATGGGGGGATGAAAAAAGAGCAACTGGCTATTGAAGCAATTGCCGTTGCAATAGAAAAGCGCCCACAAGATACCCGCTTGCGACTTCAATATGGACGTATGCTAGTGCAAATGAAACTGTTTGAAAAAGCATTGGCGCATTTTAAAGTACTGTATAAATCGATGCCAGATGATGAAAATATTTTATTGAGCCTCGGCTTATTATCGATAGAAACAGACAATAATCCACAGGCAAAAAAATATTTACAAACATTGCTGAATAAGGGCCATCACAATCAGCAAGCGCATTATTATTTAGGCCGCATCCAGCAAAATGATAATGAAATTATAGCGGCGGTGGCTAATTATGATCAGGTATTGGATGGCGATTATTGGCTAGATTCAAAATTGCGTTCGGTTAGTTTATTGGCTGAATTGGGTAGCGTAGATGTGGCGCTTAGTCGGCTAGAGGCGCTCAGTAAAAAGATAAACTTAGATGATAATACTCGCATTAAAGTTTATTTGGCTAAGGGTGAAGTGCTGCGCTTGATGAGTCGTCATAAAGAAGCGTATACGTTATACAATAGTGCGTTAAATAAGTCGCCAGAAAACACGGATTTATTATATGCGCGTGCGCTTACGGCTGAAAAATTAGATTTATTAGATGTTACCGAATCTGATTTAAAAATGGTGATTATGCACGAACCAGAAAATGCTACAGCTTTAAATGCATTGGGCTATACCCTTGCCGATAGAACCGAGCGTTACAAAGAGGCGCAAAAATATATTTTAAAAGCCGCTCAATTATTGCCGGATGATCCCGCTATTTTAGATAGCTTAGGCTGGGTGCATTTTCGTTTAGGGCAATATAAAGATGCCATAAAGTGGTTAAGTAAAGCCTTTGAGTCTTTACAAGATGCAGAAATTGCCGCACATTTAGGTGAGGCGTTGTGGATGGATGGGCAAATTCAGAAAGCTCAAAAAATATGGACTGAAGGCAAAAAACTCAATGGTAATCAGACCGTACTCAAGGATACAATAGAGCGCTTAAAAAAATAAATCATTGCTTAATATTGAGTTAATAAACCCAACATGAAATTTTCAAACGCCCTGATTGGGGTTCTGTTTTTATCCGGCCTTAGCGCCTGTGCTCCAACCCCTGTTAAATTTGAAAACGTTGTTGATCTTAATTGGCAACAACAGCAATTATTACATCAACAATTACAAAGTTGGGTAATTAATGGGCGCATTTCAATTCAAACTGAATATGATGGCGGGCAAGCCGATTTCACTTGGCAGCAACATAATTTAACCGATTACAATATTCGATTAATTGCGCCAATGGGGGCGGGCACAACCTTAATTAAAGGGCGTGCTGATGGGGTGAGTTTAACGACTTCGTCGGGTGATGAAATGCATGATACAAATGTCGATAAATTAATGCAGCGCCTCAATGGTTGGCGATTGCCAGTGAGTGGTTTGCAATATTGGGTGAGAGGATTGCCCGCCCCCAGCAGTGCTTTTGAAATAACTCAGTGGAAAGAAAGTGGTTTTCCCGAGGTGATGTTGCAGGATGGTTGGCGCATTGAATTTAAAAAATATAAAGCGTATGGAAATTATCACTTGGCGGGTAAGTTATTTATTAATCGGCAAAAGGCAGATGAAGAAGTGGATGTGAGGGTAATTATTCGCCATTGGTCTATTGGTGGCGAATTGAATACAGATTTTAAAAAAGTGCGGGCGCAATAATGTCGGCTTATCAATTTTGGCCGGCACCGGCTAAGTTAAATTTATGTTTACAAATTACCAGCCAGCGTGACGATGGTTATCATCATTTACAAACCGTTTTTCAGTTTTTAGATGTGGCCGACCGTTTACGATTTGTGGTGCGCGATGATAAAAAAATAATTCGTAAAACGGATAACGAAGGGATTAAGCCGCAGGATGATTTAGTGATAAAAGCCGCAACTGCATTGCAGTTAGCTACCGGTATTGAAAAAGGTGCAGATATTTATTTACAAAAAATTCTACCGGTTGGTGGTGGGGTTGGCGGCGGCAGCTCTGATGCAGCAACCACATTAATGGTGTTAAATCATTTGTGGGAAACCCGCCTCGAAGTTAAACAGTTAGCCGAAATAGGCTTAGGTTTAGGTGCAGATGTACCCATTTTTATACACGGGCATGCCGCATTTGCAACGGGTGTGGGCGAGCAGCTAGAAGAAATTTCACCTGCTGAGCCTTGGTATTTAATTGTTCATCCGGATGTTCATGTATCAACATCTGAAATTTTTACAAATTCCCAATTGACACGAGACAGTTCAGCCATCAGAATATGCGACCTTCAAATCGGCACTCCAGATGAAGCGCAGGTTTTTGATGAGTTAGGTAATGTGTTTGAGCCAATAGTGGCTAAGCAACATCCTGAAATAACTGAAGTTATCGAGTTTCTCAGAGATTATTCCGATGCCAGATTAACCGGCACGGGTGCATGTGTTTTTGCAGCTTGTGAAAGTGAAGTCGCCGCGCAGGATTTATTGGCAAAATTGCCAGATCATTGGGCAGCTTTTGTGGCGAAAGGTTTGAATAGGTCACCGCTTCAAGTTATGCTTGCGGCTGTTGAGAGTGACTGAAAATAATGAACTCTGTTTTAGTAGGAGTTGGTTGAAAAGTTTATTGGGCCGTCGCCAAGCGGTAAGGGCGAAGCGGAAAAGAAAAAGCAAATGACCTTGCTTTTTCCCGCTGAGCGGGCAAGCAGGGATGCTTGCACTGGTTCCCTCTACCATGGATGGTTTGGCATATTAAAGTTATAAAGTTATATAGAACATAAGTCTTCCAGTTGGTAGTGAAGATAGAAAGTTAAAATTTATTGGGCCGTCGCCAAGCGGTAAGGCAACAGGTTTTGATCCTGTCATGCGGAGGTTCGAATCCTCCCGGCCCAGCCATATTAAAAACTGCAAGTTAGTTGCATTGTAGAGAAATCCAAAGCAACCAATTTGCAGCCCCCACCGGGAGGGTTTGAACCGAAAGAGGTTCGACAAATTTGCTGGGAGCAAATTTGAGCAGTGGCGTTTTTTGGCACTGACCCCCTTGCTCTTTTAAGGGGGCGGAGGGCAGGAGCCCGGAGTAATCCTCCCGGCCCAGCCATATTAAAAACTGCAAGTTAGTTGCATTGTAGAGAAATCCAAAGCAACCAATTTGCAGCCCCCACCGGGAGGGTTTGAACCGAAAGAGGTTCGACAAATTTGCTGGGAGCAAATTTGAGCAGTGGCGTTTTTTGGCACTGACCCCCTTGCTCTTTTAAGGGGGCGGAAGGCAGGAGTCCGGAGTAATCCTCCCGGCCCAACCATATTAAAAAATACTTCGTAATACATCTACGAAGTAATAAATGCCGATATTCCAAATAAGAATATCGGCAAAGATAGAATCCACCCTATCCAGCACAATCCGGATTTGATAAAGTTGGCCCTAAACCAACACCCATTGTTTCTAACCAGTAGCGAAACACATTGTGAACGATAACAACTCCGAGTTGATGATCTTTACCGGAAATGCCAATCCGGAACTTGCCCGCCGTATAGCCTCACACCTCCATTTATCCTTGGGTAAAGCCACGGTTCAAACATTCAGCGATGGTGAAATCAGCGTTGAAATTGAAGAAAACGTGCGCGGGCGTGAAATCTTTATTGTGCAACCCACTTGCCTGCCCACCAATGACCATTTAATGGAGTTGCTGGTGATGATTGATGCGCTGCGTCGGTCATCGGCAGAGCGCATTACCGCAGTAGTGCCATATTTAGGTTACTCTCGGCAAGATCGTCGCCCGCGCTCGGCGCGTGTGCCGATTACCGCGAAGGTCGTTGCTAATATGCTGGAGAGTGTGGGGCTCGATCGTATATTAACGGTAGATTTACACGCTGACCAAATTCAGGGCTTCTTTAATATTCCAGTTGATAATGTTTACGCATCGCCGATTTTACTGGGTGATGTGTGGCGACAGCGGCACGATAATTTATTAGTGGTTTCACCCGATGTGGGCGGCGTAGTGCGCGCCCGTGCTTTGGCTAAACGCCTGGGTGATGCAGATTTAGCAATCATAGATAAGCGTCGCCCAAAAGCCAATGTGGCGAAAGTGATGAATATTATTGGCGATGTAGACGGCAAAAACTGCGTATTGGTGGATGATCTTGTGGACACCGCGGGCACCCTTTGCAATGCCGCAAAAGCACTGAAAGAGCACGGTGCGGTGAGTGTTTCAGCTTATTGTACTCACCCTGTTTTATCCGGCGCGGCGATTGATAATATTTCAGCATCAATGCTAGATGAGTTAGTGGTAACCGATACTATTCCTTTAACTGAAGTCGCAAAAAATTGCCCACAGATACGTCAATTGTCGATTGCGACCATGCTAGCCGAAACCATTCGCCGCATTGATCAACATGAATCAGTTAGCTCTATGTATATGGATTAATCCGTTTGCTACCTTAAAAGCTCATCTCGTAGGGGTTAGCTTCAGCTGACAAAAAGCACTGCGATGCGATAGCAAGCATTAAAATAACGGCCAGTTATCGTATAACGTCAATAACATCGTCAACTAAAGTTGAACCCTATAAAAAACAAATTCCGTAATTTCCCCACATCATGTATAATTCGCGCTCTTTTTTCGCCGAGGCAAATGGTCGCGTTACCTTGGCAAGTACATTTGGAGTTCCACAATGGCTATTACAATTAATGCTGAAACACGTACAGACTTAGGGAAGGGTGCGAGCCGCCGCCTTCGTCTTGCTGAAAAAATTCCTGCAATCGTTTACGGTGCAGGTGACCCGATAAGCTTAACAATCGACTTGCGCGAAATGCGCCCTAATGTTGATAACGAAGCATTCTATGCATCGCTAGTTAATCTTGTTATCGATGGTAACAAAAAAGCTGAAAAAGTTATCGTTCGCGATATCCAGCATCACCCATTTAAAGTTGATGTTATGCACGTTGATTTTCAGCGTGTTGATGCGAAGAAGACAATGCACATCACCGTACACCTGCATTTCACGGGCGAAGACGTTGCGCCGGGTGTTAAAGCCGGTGGTTTGGTTGGGCACGTAATCAACGAAGTTGAAATTATTTGTCTGCCTAAAGATATTCCTGAGTTCATTGAAGTGGATATTTCTGCGCTTGAGCTGGGTGAGTCTTTACACATGTCAGACATCAAAATGCCTAAAGGCGTTGAACTGGCCGCATTAAGCCACGGTGATGACAATCACGATGAATCGGTTGTTTCAATTCACGTCGCTAAGGTTGTCGTTGAAGAAGAAGACGAAGTTGAAGCGGCACCTGCTGCGGATGCTGCAGAAGATGGCGCTACTGAAGAGTAGCGATCGGCTTAATCCGCATTAATGTCAGCGAAAAACGTTAATATTGAGCTTATTGTCGGTCTCGGTAATCCGGGGTCTAAATATGAGCAAACACGACATAATGCAGGTTTCTGGTTTGTAGATGAAATTGCGCGCCAACAGGGCGCGCAATTTCGTTCTGAAAGTAAATTTTCAGGCGATGTTTGTAAAGTTAATTTAGATGGCCGAGACATCTGGCTACTAAAACCCACAACATTTATGAATCGCAGTGGCTTGGCAATAAAACAGCTGGCCTCATTTTATAAAATTCCCGTCGAAAATATTTTAGTCGCCCACGATGAGTTAGATTTAGAGCCAGGTGTGGCTAAATTAAAAAGTGCTGGTGGGCATGGTGGGCATAACGGCTTGCGCGATACCATCGCCCAAATGGGCAAAGAATTTCATCGTTTGCGTATTGCCATTGGGCATCCTGGGCACCGAGATCAAGTGTCAGATTATGTGTTGCACCGAGCCTCGCAAGATGAGCAAATTAGCATAGACAATTCAATTAATGATGCACTGAAAGTGCTACCCCTACTAGCCGAAGGCAGCTGGGAAAAAGCCGTGCATCAACTACACAGTAAATAAAATTGTAGGTGCGAATTCATTCGCACTGTGCTGTTATTAATTACAACACCGTTTGAATAAATTCGAACCTACAAAATTAAAAGGCTTTAACCGGAGAAAATCATGGGGTTTAAATGTGGCATCGTCGGCCTACCCAACGTCGGCAAATCAACTTTATTTAATGCGCTGACACAAGCCGGCATTCAGGCAGAAAACTACCCGTTTTGCACCATCGAGCCAAATGTTGGCATGGTGCCAATGCCCGATGCACGTTTAGATGCATTGGCGGCGATTGTGAAACCTGAAAAAGTGTTGGCCACTACCATGGAGTTTGTGGATATTGCAGGTTTAGTTGCGGGTGCTTCCAAAGGTGAAGGCTTGGGCAATAAATTCTTAGCCAATATTCGCGAAACCGATGCCATTGCACAGGTTGTGCGCTGCTTTGAAGATGATGATATTGTGCATGTGGCTGGCAAAATTAGCCCCCTAGATGACATAGAAGTGATTAACACCGAGCTGGCGCTAAGTGACTTAGAGTCGGTAGAAAAGTCACTAACCAAACATGCAAAAGTGGCTAAATCTGGCGATAAAGATGCCAAAGCCAAAGTCGCCGTACTCGAAAAAGTGCGTGCGCATTTAGACGAAGGCCAAATGGTGCGCACATTGGGTTTAAGCGAAGATGATGCGCTGCAAGTGCGTGATCTGCAATTGCTCTCAATTAAGCCCACTATGTATATCGCCAATGTGAGTGAAGACGGCTTCACAAATAACCCATTTTTAGATTTAATTACCGAGCACGCCAAAAAAGAAGGCGCAGTAGTGGTGGCGGTTTGTGCCGCCATCGAAGAAGAATTAATTGAGCTGGACGAAGAAGAGAAAAAAGATTTTCTCGATGAAATGGGCTTAGAAGAGCCCGGCCTAAATCGCGTTATTCGAGCGGGTTATAATTTACTCGGCCTGCAAACCTACTTCACCGCCGGCGAGAAAGAAGTAAGAGCATGGACTGTTGCCGTAGGGGCTACCGCCCCACAAGCCGCAGGCGTGATTCACACCGACTTCGAAAAAGGCTTCATCCGCGCCGAAACTATGGCTTATGATGACTTCATCGAATTTAATGGTGAAGCAGGTGCAAAAGAAGCGGGCAAGCTGCGAGTAGAAGGTAAAGACTACATTGTAAAAGATGGCGATGTGCTGCACTTTCGCTTCAATGTGTAAAAGCTTAGAGGCGCTTCTGATCGGTGATAAAGTGGCGAAAGAGGTAATTTAGTATTAGCTTATATTTACCCGCCAAACACCCTTGACAAAAACCTCAAAAACAAGCAAAATTCGCGCCCTCATTACTAGTCATTAGCGATGAAATATTTAGGCAACATAGCTCAGTTGGTTAGAGCACATCACTCATAAGGAATGGGTCGTAGCCAGAATGAAGAGAATTGAAAGGCTGAGAAATTCTTTTTATTAAGTCAAAAAAATGGATGGATTTTGACCCAAACACTCAGCAGAGAAAAAAGATCAAGGCAACATAGCTCAGTTGGTTAGAGCACATCACTCATAATGATGGGGTCCCAGGTTCGAATCCCGGTGTTGCCACCATATTCCCTTATAAAACAGCCGCTTACGTAAGCGGCTGTTTTATTTCTGCTCAAAAATATCCTTGTCACAGGCTTGTCACAGAAATGATTGGCTCATCTTTATTAAATAAATCTACAACCAAAAATTACGCTTTAAAAATTTCAGTGAAGTAGTCATTTCTAAAATCCTTTCTAAAATTTCTTGTCACATAAAAAAGCTGTTTGAGGGGTAAATTTTTGGAGCCCAAAAAAGTCATGTGACAGGATTGTGACCGATCTGTGACATTATGTATTTTGGATCAAATTTGATACTCATAAAATTAGGCTGTAGTGACTACTACACTGTTTTTAAAAATGCTTAGATTTGAATCCTTTTTCACAACGAATATATTGATAAAAGATAAGGTCAAGGGCTCAAAGTAGCCATGGGCTACTACCAATGGGCATTAGCCATTTAGGTAGAGGTGAGGTGATTACGTGCATATAGCCGTAATTATTATAATTAGATAGTTGCTTATGCTTACTTTCAATAGTTGCTATATCATGTCCAGAAAAAGCAGAGATCTATTGATTAATGTCAGGTAAATCATAGATCGCTAGGGCTGGCGTGAGTAGATTTACTTGCCATGAGGCAGTAGTATTATTTTCAATTTCACTGTTAATATTTATTGTTCCAATGGGCAAATTCGGTGGTGGTTTGACTAATAATTTTTGTATAGGCAGATAAAAACGACGGCGATCACTGTCGGATAACTGGTAACGAATAGCGGGTAAATTTAGAGATGCATTGCCGTATTTTAAGGAGATAATAAATCCATCCCGAATTAAATTCTATTACGTCATTTTTTAATTCTTTATGTTCAGTATTTAAAGAATATAAAAGAAAATAGGGGATATTGGAATCGTCAATTATAACGCGTGCCGCTGAGTCGCTACTTTTTATATGAACACGTATTAATACAGCTTCACATTCCTAGGGGGTTGAATTCGACACTTCTCAATTTGTTTTACACCTCAATGAGGATAAATCTGATTATTACTGAGTAATTTGTTTTTATCCGGTACATAACAAGCACTCTTTAAACCACCTTTACATAGCGCTGATATCAGTGATTTTTCGGCCCACTCAATATCAGCTATCGTTGTGGGAACGCCGACAGAAAACCGAATCGCACCTTGTGCCTGCGATTGTGTTAAGCCCATAGCACCAAGCACGCCACTCACACTGTCCGACTCTTCATGACAGGCTGAGCCCACTGATGCTGCAATATCACTCGCTACCTGATCGAGTAATTCACGGCCCACCATATTCGGAAAAGACACATTGAGCGTGTTTGGCAGCCGCATGTCCGGATGGCCATTTAGTTTTAAATCGGGGACGGCCTGTAACAGGCTATTATGTAACATATCACGCAATATTCGTAGCGTGACACCTTCAAACCCATCACTTTGACAAACTAACTCGGCCGCTTTACCCATGCCGACAATAGCGGGCACATTCTCCGTACCTGGCCGTAAACCCTGTTCGTGACCCGCTCCCACAACCAATGGTTCAATTGGTGTTCCTTTTCGTACATACAATGCACCAACGCCTTTTGTGGCATAAAACTTATGACCGGCCAGTGTGAGTAAATCAACGCCCAGTCGATCCACCTGTACGGGGATTTTACCCACAGACTGAGCGGCATCTGTATGTAGCAAAATGCCTTTAGGTTTTAGAATATTAGAAATATCTGCAATCGGCTGAATCGTCCCGACTTCGTTATTGGCATGCATAATTGATACCAGCACCGTATCTGCACGGATTGCGTTTGCGACCGAATCTACACTCACCATACCAAATTTATCGACGGGTAAAACCGTCACATCCCAGCCGTTCTTCCTGAGCAACTGAAAAGGGGCTGCTACCGAAGGGTGTTCGATTGCAGACGTAATAATATGGCGGCCTCGATCACGTAGTGCTTCAGCAACACCTCGAATTCCCAGATTATTTGCTTCAGTAGCGCAACCAGTAAATAGTATTTCATCGTGCTGTGCACCGATTAACGAGGCAATCTGATAACGGGCTTTTTCAACGGCATCATGGGCTCGATGACCATATATATGGCTGGATGAAGGGTTGCCAAAAAAATAACGTCTTAAATAGGGATTAATGGCATCAGCCACTTGTGGGTCAACAGGGGTTGTTGCGTTGTAGTCCAGATAGATTGGATTCTGCATTTAAATTAACCTCATTCGTTATAAATATAACGAGGCTGTAGAAAAACTCCAGCCTAAAAATTGATTAAAAATAACCTACGAAATAGGCCTATTTTTAAATTCTGTATTAGTATTATGTTGTAAAAAATACAACAGGTACCTCTCAGAGTTTTTATTTTATTAAAAATATAACACCAGAGTTTTTTCTACAGCCTCAACGTCGTCTTGCTCAGCGCCACTTTGTATTGACCGCTGGAGCTAATTAGGTTTTATAATTGTCGAAGGTAAAGTATTATTTCCCACTTTTCCTCATCCTTTAGAGCATTTTTAAAGGGAGGCATTGCTGTTCCTATCGGCGTACCACCTTCAGATATTGTCCAATATAGATAACCATCGGTAGCTATTGACATTTTACTGAACCGGGCAATATTGGTTGGTTGTGGGTTGAGGTTCTTACCTGCCTTGCCATCACCGATGCCAGATATTCCATGACAACTTGCACAGTTGTTTGTGTACAAAACCTTTCCTTTTTTTATGTTTTCAATGTTATCTTTGAGTGGGTTCGCTTTTGTTTTATATCGACTATCTATACCATTTTTCATAACATACTGATGGCGTACCATAGACATTTTCATTTTACATCCACCTTGCATCATTCCCATTTTTGAATTGTTGGTATTACCCATCCCATCACCCATCATTCCAAATGGGCATGCAGACCCGTTTGTAGCCATAAATAATCCTATAATAATTACTATTGCTCTCAATTTTTTCATTCTCTTAGTTCCTCGTATTAATAAACTTAACAATCTAATTCTGGGAAGATTTAAACCCCGCTCATCATTTCTTCCACTAAAAGCTCCATCTTTTTACGCACTTCGCTTAAGTCCGCAACATCTAGCTCAGTCAGCTCAATCGCATTACAAATATCATCCGCATCAATAATAAAGCCATCATTTGGCAGCACTGGCTTGTTATCCAACAGTAAACCCGGTGCACTATGCTTATGGTCTTTATCGGGGTAAATGATCTGCATGTTTAAGCCAAGTGATGCCGCTAATGTATGGGCATAATTCACATAAAGCGTGCAGCGTCCACCTGCAGGATTATTGGATAAAACGGTTATGTTTAATTGTGACATGGTCATATCTCCAAATGATTTTAGAGCCTGTCTAAACAGGCTCAAACGGGTTCAGTCGTCTGTTTTTATAGTGATGCTGTGGTTTGTTTTAGTGTTTTAAGATAGTCACGTATGCGTTTGGCATTGGCACCACGGTCAATGCGTCCTATACGCGAGCGGGAACGAATATCAATAATTGAGCCCTCATCCGACTCGGCCACTCGTACAACAACTTCATCTTTAAAACCAAATAATAGCGACGTATCGACGGCTTCTATTCGCCCTTCATCCACATCACTGGCAATGACTTCCCAGCCTTTGTTGGTCACAATTTCAAGGGCTTTTTCAAAAGCCTTCTCCTGTGTAACAGATAGCGCCAATGGCTTTAAATCTGGATAAGCGGCTAATTGTATTTCTGCGACGGACTCACCAGGATATTCAATAGGGTTGGGCACATCCCAGAAAGAGGGTGGATCCTGAGTATCGGTGGTGATGTCATTAATTTGAGGATAAGCCGTGGCGCTATATTCAAATAACAGGCTTGCAGATATTACCGGCAGGCTTAAAACAAGTCCGATAATCGCAGGCAGTAAGCCCCGTTGTTGAGACTGTGAGCGTGTTTTGAAAACCCCTATTATTGATATAACGACCGCAACAACGCCAGCATAGGTCGCCCACTCAAAAATCGAAAATGCCTCAGGGTGTCGCCACCAACCAAGCCGATAGCCGACACCTGACATTAATGCACTGATAATGACGGCTACACTCAATACCAATCCAGACAGGGCCAGCTTTGATATGGGTTTAGGGGAGTTTTGATTATTCATAAAAATACCTCTTTGTCTTTAATCTAATGGGGGGAAGGTTCAACTTAGTTGAACAAAACACTTTTGAATAAAATATAACTGGCCACCAGTAGCAGGAAGCCACCAAAGCCTTTTTTCAGTAAATCCGCGGGTAAACGGTGTGCCAACTGACTACCGACAACACTTCCAACAACTGCAATAGCTGTGAATATGCCCATTAACTGGTAGTCAATGGCTACAGAGCCCGCATATCCGGCAAACCCGGCAAATGATTTGAGTGAAACAATGCTTAATGAGGTACCTATCGCTCTTTTCATCGGTAAGCCGGATAATAAAACCAGCGCTGGCACAATAAGAAAGCCGCCACCTACACCGACAATGCCGGTTAATATCCCTACCGCAATGCCATGTAAAGCAATATGCCCGTACTGAAGGTCGTCACAGTTTCCATCCGGGCAATCGGCCACAGCCGCACCTACCGATTTATGTTGAGGGGAGGGCTTAAGCATCTTCCAGGCCGCGGCATACATCACTAAAGCAAATACACTTAACTGGATAATAACGGGAGTCACCACGCCTACCAGTGCCCCAGCATAGGTACCGACTACACCAAACAGGCCAAAAATCGCGGTGATCTTAAGATTTACATTTCCATGACGCCAATGCTGTAATGCGGTAATAGTTGCTGTGATAGCCACAATGCCCAGGCTCATGGCTATAGCTGATTTGGGCTCTACATCTAATAAATAAAGTAGTGCAGGCGTGGTAATAATGGAGCCACCACTACCAAATATACCCAATAACATACCTGTAATGAGGCCGGCAATAATAATTGAAATAGACATCTCTCTTCCTCTTTCAAGTGGGGTATTTGAATCAATGCAAACAATTTATTCTATTATTCTATTAATTACTAGAATAGTAGAATATCATTGATAGCGTAAAGGTCAAGGATAATTATGAAAGAAGGGTGACTTTTATAGACAGATAGGCCTGACTGGGGCAAGTTGAGGGTTTCAGAGTTTATCTAACTAAACGATGACCTTTGGTAGTAGGTTATTTTTAATTCGAAGCAACCGGCACCGGTTATATTAAGAGGTGTATAGAAGATTCCAGTAATCTGCTGGCTTAGGTTATATTGGGAAACAAATAGACCTGTTATTGCGACTTCTTTAAAAAAACAGCAATAAAACCACCATAGTTGAATTTGTCCGGTATCACATTTTCCAGTAACTTACAGGTATGAAAATCAAGCGGACACCATATAGCGGTACGAATTGAGATATCAGTATTAAGTTTTATTTCATCGCACCATTGATAGATGCTTGCATGTGTATCCCAACGAGCCCCATTATAGCCCTGACTATTTCGTTTTACTAAATAAAGTAAGCTAAAGCGATTCAGTAGTCCAAGGACGATGCCTTTTTTACTTACCCGCCACATTTCCTGTAAGGCTTGTTGGGGTTCCTGTATAAAACATAAACTGGTGACCGCACTACAATAATCAAATGTCTCATCTTTAAAGGGCAGTTTTTCTGCACTAGCCTGAATATAATTAATTTTCTGATCAATGCTCCTAGCATAATCCAACATGTCTAAATCATGATCAACCCCGGTAACTTGTAAACCAATTTTATTAAAACGTTGACTGAACTGGCCTGTGCCACATCCGACGTCAAGCAGGCTATGCATTGTTTCAGGGTGAAATAAATTAAGTAAAAGATTAAATTCGATATTCGCTATCCACTTGCCTTTATCTGTTTGGTACCATGCGTTATATTTAGCTGGATTTATGTTGTTTTTCATAGACAAAGTTTAGGGTTTATGATTATCTTTATTTCGATATAGCTCACTTATAATACCCTTTATATTCAGTAAGTCACCATCAAGGGCAGGGTGACCATGCCACCATTGATAGTCAGGGGACTGGTGAGCAACCCCTAAGTAAACATTTTTTAAATGGTGTTGCATTTCTTGCATAACTTTGTTGGCAGGTTGAAGTTCAGATTCACTGAATAATGTTGAAGCCTGCTCAATTAGACCGGTTCCTTCACGCACTTTTTTACGTGCGATCTCCAGCATATTTTCACCATTAATTAACAACCTAGTGATATATCGGGGTGCATGGCAGTTCTGACAAACACTGCGTATAGCCATTTCGTTATTATCAGCCGCCTTGTTATCCATTAATGAATGTCGGGATAAGCTGTTTATATTGTGATTAGAATCGTGCATGTGGCAATAACTGCAACCGGGTGCGCGATAGTTTGCCTGCCTTAGAGGTTGTTGCCAGTCATAGGTGTTTTTTTCTAGCTGCATAATGATGCCGTGTTTCGAGCTGGTATAACTATGTACCTCGGGTGATTTATCACCACCGTGGCATTTAATGCAGGTTTTATCTGGGCGTGCAGTTGCCGCACTATTGCTATGATTTTTTCCATGACAACTAATACAATCAGTCACAGGTTGAGTGCTGGCGTGAATACTGTTTTTCCAGTCTTTAATAAGCTGAGGGTTATTTTTTTCATGGCAATTGATACAGGTTTTATTATCAATATTTCCTGAAGGTATTGAGTTTTTATCAGCATGAAGCTGAGGGCTTAAAACACTTAAAATACAAACTAAAAAATAACCTCTGAATAATTTAATCTTCATCAGTTATTCTCCCGATTAAACTCGGTGTATTCACCCTTGGTCCAAATATCTTTAATGATTTTTGTATCGGCTTTTCTTTTTCCTGAATGTTGTAATTTTTCGGCTTTGATTTTTATATCATTTAAATTTTTATCCATCGACTCATGCCATTTTTTCACAAAGGAATTATCACCATGAGCCGAACCTTTATAGGCGCCTAGATTACCAAAATACCACATATCAAAATAATCGCGTTCAATAGGGGAAACATTATAAAACGCGGAGGCTTGGCCTTCAAAAAAGCCAATGCGTTCAAACTTTATCAGGCTATCATCTTCATCGCCCGGATAAGGTGGCCGTTGTTCTACAGATGGAAATAGTTTTTTATTGGAGCGCAAATCTTTTAATATTTTTTCTGCCTGATAGAGTTTTCCCCAGGTTCTTTTGCGTTCTTTATCCATAATCCTAAGTTGATCAGCCGACCATTTTTCATCATGACAATCCGCACAAAGTGTTATCCATTTTTTACGTTTTATTTCATTGCCTGAGGTTAGTGGGTTAATTTCTTTCAGGCCAAATTTCCAGATAGATTTATCCGCTACCTGATGTTTGCCTTCATCCATATGACAATAAGCGCAGGTAGGGGCAGGGTAGTTGCCTTTTTTAAGGGGTTTGCTCCAGTCCCATTGATCGCCTTCTTTAAGATATAACTGGCCATGAGCCGAATTAAAATAAGTTTCATCATCAGGGTGGGGTGGCCCACTATGACAGGTAATACAGGCTTCGGGGCGGCGGGCTTCGGCGGCACTGAATTTATGCCGACTATGACAGGAATCACATTTTGTGGCAACCGAATGGCATTGCAAACAGGCAGTTACTTCAGCTTTGGGTTTATCAACAAAATGCTTTGCATCCAGTGCGCGTTCCATGGCCAAAGCATGACTGGGAAAACCAAAGCGTTTTTCATCTTCAAATTGTTGATGTTGTTCAGTATGACAAGTCGCACAAATTTTTGGTGTGGGTAAATGTAAATTTTCATGATCATTTCCATGACAATCGTTACAGTAAACTTTTTTATCCGCTTTAGAATGCCGGGATGCCTGCCAGTCTTTTACGATTCCGGGCGTGACACCCTGGTGACAACTAATACAATCTTCACCTTTAAAAACACCCACAACCGATTTTACCGGTTGATAAAAATCATCCGGATTCCAGTAGGCAAAAATAGCATCCGGTATCCAGTCTCGTGAATATAAACCAGCACCTTCACCACTTTTACTCCAGTTGACATAATAAAAACCAAGAGGCACCAGAATGATTGAAATCATAATGGGTATCCATATGTATCTTACTTTTTTATTATTCTTTTTAAGCACTTTCATGAGCGATTTTTCCACCAGCGAATAAAACCCAGCAACAGTAGAATAAATGCGCCAGTGTAAAGTAACCAGAATAAACCACCGCCATTACCCTGTTGTGTATTTTGAATGACCTGATCAGCATTTTCTAATAACATCATGTGATCTTTACTGTGATGGGCAAAGATATTTGAAGTAAAGAGAAAAGAAAAAATGAATAAACTTATTTTCATAAATTCTCATCCGTCTGAAAGCTCATTTCACTAATAGCTTGTGGTTCATGAATAATTGTTTTCTGCTTAAATGTTGTTTTTATTTTATCAAGTGTACTAAAGCTTTTTAAAATTCCTTTTGCGGCAATTCGACCTGAAGCAATTGCAGTGACCACTAGATCGGGACCATTTGTATTATCGCCACCGGCATAGATTTTAGGATTAGATGTTTGACCATTCTCATCCACAATAATAATGCCTTGTGCATTGGTTTTTATATCCAATTGTGTCATCCATTTTTGTGGTCTGTTTAGCTGGCCTACCGCAAATATAACCGCATCACATTGAATGCTTTCCTGCCCGCTAACCACCTTGTCAAACTGCACAGCCGTAACATGCTTGTCACCTATTAACTCTGTTGGTGCATATTCCAGCAGCAGGCGTGCACCTTCTTCCCAGGCCGCCTGTTTTTCTTTTGGCGTGGCACGCATCGCCTGTTCATTACCCCGATAAACGATAGTGACTTGTGCTGCATTCTGGCGAATGGCAGAACGCGCACAATCCATTGCACTATCACCACCACCAATAACCAGCACGTGCTTGCCTGCCATGAGATTATTATTTTTATCCAGATTAACCTGTTGCAAGTAAGTCAGTGCATCGCTAATACCTTCAAGATGCTGACCGGGTAGTTTTAAATCACGCGATGTCTGTGCGCCGGTGCCTAAAAATATGGCATCGTAACGATTATTTATTTGTTGCCAATCAGCTTCATTAATTTCCTTGCCTAAGTTAAATCGAATGCCCTGTTTCTGCAGAATGTCTAAACGGCGAGATAGAAAAGTTTTGTCGAGTTTGAATGAGGGAATACCGGTTTCCATCAAGCCCCCGATTTTTTTATTTTTATCGAATACTGTTACTTCACAGCCTGCCTTGTTTAGTTCATCTGCACAGGCAAGCCCTGCGGGGCCTGCACCAATAATCGCAACATGTTTGACATTACTGCGGATTGAATTCTGAGCCGGCCATTTATTATCCATTACTTCATTCAGGGCTTCATTCACCAGATAACGCTCAATCGCGCCAATGGTAACAGCGCCACCGGGTTCTTTAGCTTTAGTACATGCCCCTTCACATAAGCGATGTTGTGGGCAAACGCTGCCGCATATTTCCGGCAGATTACTGGTGCTTTGGGCAATTTCTGCTGCCTGTTGAATATTGCCGATAGCCACTTGTTCCAGCCACTCAGGAATGCGGTTGTTTAAAGGACATGCATTGCTGCATCCGGGCAGGCCGCAATCCAGACAACGACTGGCCTGTTCCTTAATCATGGTCAGTGAAGGTTGTTTAGTAATTTCAGACCAGTCATCCACGCGCTTAGAAGGTGAACGGCCATTGGCTTCCTGACGTCCTGCGTCCTCTAATGGTTTGCGTTTTAATAAATAACTGGCATTTTGCACCAGTGATTTTTTAAACACATTTCGTACATCGGTAATTTCCAGCGCATCGGTAGGGCAGGACACCACACAACGGGCACAACCCATACAATCTTCCAGTGCGGTAACACGCCCCGCGTCTTTTCCCTGTCGCCAAACAGGAATACCCATATCGCAAACCTGTTCACAACGCTGACAGTCGATGCATTTTTCGGTGTCCATTTTAATACCGTAAAAACCCGCATGATTTAACAGCCCGAACGTTGCACCGTAAGGGCAGAGGTAGCGACAATAAAAACGATTGCCCACTAAAGGTGCAAGAAAAAAACTACCGAAATACGTCATTGCCACAACAAGATAAAACCCACCAACAAAACTCACCGTCCACGAGTTGGGTGGAAACTGGGTAACGACCATTACGCCCACGTAATAACTAAAAAATATCCATTTGCTATGGCGCAGTGCCCAGGTCCAGTTAGAACGCAGGGTACGATCTCGGAAGGGAAAGCCCACAGTTTCGCGGATGCCGACACAGGGGCAATTAAAACCACAGATAATACGTCTGCCAAATAAAAATACCGCCGCCAGAATTAAAAAAAACGTAATCGTGCCGGGAACGTGCAAAGAAGGGAAAACCGGTTGCGCCCAGAGAAAACCCACATAGGGTTCATAAATCGGATAAATCCAGGGAATCAGCCACCAGAAAACAGTGACCATAAAAACCAGAATAATTAAACGCTTTCGAGTGTAAGCATTTTTTTCGGCAACAATACGCCAGATACCAAAACCTAAAATAATGCCATATTCGGTATAACGATTTAACCAGATCGGATTTTCAAACCACATCAACCAGGATTCATTTAACCAGCCGACAAATGCCAGAGTGAAAGCCAGCATGCTGAATATTTGCACAGGTAGACTATATCGCGATGGCAATAAATTTTGTTGCGTGCCCTCGCGGTTGCGGGGTTGATAGGTGATGATCTGTTCACTTGCCATAACAGCCTCTGTTTTAAAATAACAATTAAGTAATGCGTAATATAAACAACATCACAAGATTTTTTCTCAGAGGGGGGGAGAGAATGTAATAACTAAATATTAGAAAACCATTACCTGATCACTATTTTTTACCCAGTTTGCCAGCGCTTTCATTGAGCCTCTTTCTATACCGTCAAGTAAGGTGGATTCATCTATGGCACAATCATCCAGCGCCATGCCGCAGGCGCGCACTTCAAGTCCGCATTCAATTAGTTCACTGAGTAGTTCTTGAAGATCAGCAGCACCTTCTGGTACAGATTGGTTTTTACGTCCCACTTCAACGCCATCATCTAAAAGATGAACCTGTACGTTCATATCCTCAGTGAGCGCAGCACCGGCAAAACGCAGTGCATGCCAGGCTTTATTGTCAGTTTTATAGGGCGCATTTTGTATAACTACAGTAACGGTTGATATAGCTTTCCCCTTAATGCTTCTGGTGTTTAATGATCTTTTTATCAGTCAGATCTTTTGTGCTGTGGAATGTATGGTTATGACGTGGATTTATCGTAACTCGAGATGAAGCTTGTCCGCCTAATATTTCACCGAGTAATTTTTTTGATGTGGCGGCAATCGACTTTTTGCTAACTCGATGTTGAGCCGATAATAGTTTGTTTAGATAAAAATTATCTTCAAATACGATCTGTTCTTTTGATGGGCCAAAGGCAGTATCGGTACTGATTCTGGCAATTCGTCCCAGGTTTATACCACGACCATCATCTAGTAAAATATTTTGTGGATACAGACCACTTTCTGGATCTGGAGCTGGAAAGTCAATAACAGCTAGCAGCTTATATTTTTTGTCTGTATGTCTTATTGCCATGTTTGAATAAGACGGTCTTAATTCAATCAGAAAAATGTCTTCACCAATTAAGGCCGTCAGTTTTTTTATTTGATGTAGATAATTTTCAGATGGCCAGATAGCCTGGTGTTGATTATTTTTCATCGCAGCTAAACCTTTTATTTCTCAATCGGATATGCATTTTTAATCCAGTCGGTCATGCCCATTCTGGCGACATGCACATCAGCAAAACCTTTTTTCGCCAGCAGTTGTGCCGCTTTTGCAGATTTACGATCAGTTCTGCAAATGGTAATAACCGGTTTTTCAAGATAATCACCGATTTCATCAATACGTTGTTCCAGCTCTTCTAGTGGCACTAAAGTCGAACCGCAAATGTGGCCCTGTTCACCCACATAATCTTCGGCTGTGCGAACATCGAGTAATAAAAAATCTTCATTTTTATCCAGTCGTTGTTTTAGTTCGGGAGCATCAATGGTGGCCCCTTTACGCAGGTTGCCAATTAGTCGGGGCAAGAAAGAAACTACAGCTAATAACGCTAATGCCAACATAGCTTTTTGTATTAGACCTTCACCACCGGTTGCAGCTTCACGCCCAATGTAACCCAGATAGGTGTAGGCAAGTGCGCCGGGTAACATGCAAACATAAGTTGCAATACTGTATTGAATAAAACTAATTTTGGTTAAACCCAGTGCATAATTCAGCAAATTAAAAGGGAAAAAAGGCACCAGCCGTGTGAAAGCAACAAAACGCCAGCCTTCATTTTCTACTCCATTAATGAGTTGTTTCATACGTCCACCGGTTTTCTTCGCTACCCAATCTGATGCCAGATAACGAGAGGCTAAAAATGACAGCATCGCACCAATGGTTGCAGCCGTGAGGTTATAGAGTGTGCCCCAAACCGGGCCGAATAATGCGCCACCTAATAATGTAAGGATTGAACCGGGCAGAAAGAACAGGGTGCCGATAATATAAATCAGCATAAATAATAGTGGGGCAGCAGAGCCTGCATCCGTCATTAATATTTCAAATTGGGCTGCATCGAGTTGGTCTCGATAGACAACAACCAGCGCAATGCCCATCGCTAATACTAAAAATATAAATAAACGAGTGAGTTTATTTTTCATCTTTAGCGCGCTCTTTAACACTGCCATTCCATTCACGACGGTTAATCACATAACCGGACATTTTTCCCATAAACGGAATGGCTAACATGCCGGTAATCCAGTTAGTTTGTTTAACATCGGTGAATTTATGGATGCCAATTTTCATGCCTTGATGACCACCCCGTGGTTGATCTCGGTAGGTGCCGAATAGACGATCCCACCAGGTCAGGTTAAAGCCAAAATTGCTGTTGGTTTCATCATCTTCTACTGAGTGATGCACGCGATGCATATCCGGTGTAACAATGAACCAGCGCAGTATTGTATCTAACATTTTTGGCAGCCCGACATTGCCATGGTTAAACATCGCCATGGCATTCAGTGCGACTTCAAAAATAATCACCGCAACAACGGGCGGCCCGAGCACAACAATGGTGGCAAATTTAATTAACATAGAGAGAATGATTTCAATGGTGTGAAAGCGGGCACCGGTGGTGACATCATAATCTAGGTCTGCATGATGCACCCGATGTAAGCGCCATAATACCGGTACGGCATGTACCAAGACATGTTGTAAATAAATAATAAAATCCATCGCGATAATGGATATGACAACGCTTAGCGCAAAGGGAATTGAGTAATAGTTGAGTAAACCCCAGCCATGTTCACTGGCAAAGGCGGCGATACCGACAGCCGCTGCAGGAAAGAGTAATCGAACAATAAAACTATTGAAAAAAACCAGCCCTAGGTTATTGGTCCAACGCAGTGCTTTAGATACCGTTAAGGCACGTTTAGGGGCTATGATTTCCCATAAAGCCATGATTGCCAGTGTTCCAATAAAAAAGCTTAACCGAATGGTTTTCTCATTTTCGGTTATGAATTCGTAAATAGTCATAATCTATCTCTCAGCGTGGGGTATGGAGGTTAATATTGCTTGTATCTATAGACCAAAGGGTTATAATTTTTAATACAATCTACTATTCTATTAATTAGTAGAATACTGAAATTACGAGGTAAGTCAATAGTGGCAGGATTTAAACACGATTTATTCAATCAGTTTGCACGGGTAGGTAAGGCCTTGAGTAATGGTAACCGATTGGAATTACTTGAATTTTTAGCTCAGGGTGAGCGCAGTGTAGAGGATTTAGCTAAAGTATCTGGTTTAACTGTGGGTAATACTTCACAGCATTTAAAACTGCTTAGGGAGGCAGGATTAGTTACATCAAGAAAAGAAGGGCTGAAGGTACATTATAGTATAACGGGCGATGACGTTATTTCATTGCTCGATTCAATACGAAATGTTGCCCAGCGTCATATTGCTGATGTACAGCAATTAGTCAGTAGTTTTCTTACGATAAAGGATGACCTGGAGCCTATTCCCAGAGAAGAATTAATTCGTCGGGTAAAAGATGACCTTGTAACTGTTCTTGATGTGCGCCCACCCGAAGAGTTTGCTGCCGGACATGTACCCGGTGCGGTTAATGTGCCATTAGCTGAGTTAGAAATGTATTTGGATAAGCTAGAACCTAAACAGGAAGTAGTGGCTTATTGCCGAGGCCCTCACTGTGTATTGGCATTTGATGCGGTTGAAAAAGCAAGGGATAAAGGCTTGGTTGCAAGACGTTTGGAAGACGGATTTCCGGAATGGAAATTAGCAGGGCTTCCAGTTGAAATGCGTCATTAAATAATTGTCAGGTGAGAATTTAAATAAACTTCACGTTTCATTTATGAATGGATATATCGATTCGAGAATAGTATGAGTAGTATTATTTTACTAAAAAATAAATGGATGTATTTATGTTTGTTTATTTTCTTACAAAGTTTCTTTACCCCGCAATGTTTTGCAGAACAATCACCAGAAGTACGCTTTGGTATTTTGTCATCTGAAAAGGCATCACAGATAAATGTTATATTATTTTTGGGTGTCTGCTTTATTTTTGCTTTATTTTCTTTATTTGTGCTTTATTTGCCAACACCCAAACTATCGATCGTTTGTGTAAATACTTTGAATGTAAGCCTGAAGAGTTGCTTGAGTATGTTGTGGATGAGCCATAAAACTGGACGATAAGAGTACTATTATTCAGAGCTTCAAATAATGTATGAATGACGACTTTATGCATAATTGGTCATTAAGTGATTGAAGGTATTGGTGATAGGATTTGGCAGGTGTATCGAATCACGATATGGGTACACGGGAACCCAAACGCCATGCGCTTTTTATTCGTAGGGCGTATTTAAACCCTATAGTGATAAAGCTTGTAACTGTTCAGATCTATAGAATCACGATCTTAGTTTAATAGAGTGTTTTTTTGATCAGTAAGGTGCCCATGTTTGTGGCTCACGACCTAGGATTTTGCTAGGGATGTCCTGTATTTGTATTATCTTAAATACGGCAATTATTAATGGGTCTTCGTCAGGTACAAAGTTAAAACTCATTGTAAATCTGTAATCTTTATGGGCATTTGTCACAGATTGGGCAAAACTGGTCGTTAACAGGTTATTTTATATTGATATATCAGTAAGTTAATATTTATAATAAAAAACAATTAATGCTAACTTCAACTTTACATGGACGAAATAATGACTGGAACAGCTACTCAGGGCTTCACAAACTTTAACCCTTCCTGGTATCAACGATTATCTAATAACGCTGCTAGAGTGCGTAATACAGTAACAAATCTAGATATTGCAGCTATAAAAGCAGGGCATAAAATTAAGATATCACCAAACTCACATCTGTTTCTGGAAAAGCTGAGTCCGTATCAACGTGTACAAATTACCCGTAAAATTGCTAGCCTTTCACCTACGCCACGACCTAATGATGCATCTTCACAAAAGAATGCAGATAATATTTATAGCGTTGTAGAGATAAATACAGGTTTTGCAATCAGTTATAAGGTGCAAGCCGGTACTGTCTATATATTAGAAATTGTACCTAATCCTAAGCTCATGGGTGCGGGTAAAGAATTACCTGCATTGTATGTTGTAAAAAGAGCAGGACCCGCAGGACAGTGGGCTCTAGTTAATAAACCCGTTGAATCGATTAATACGGCTCATGCGGCAATAAATGGACAATCAAATGATCTTGATCGTTCGCGTAATTTAATGGGTGTGCATTTATCAACCATGTTCAAACAGGATGTTGTGAAAGAATTTACTTTATTTCATAACCCTACAGATGGTGGTTTTTGGGATACTTATGAGTCCTCTTTGGATAAAAAACAACAGACAACGGCTGTTTCAAAACAGTTTTCTAAAGTTTTAGCTGATGTGCAAGCAAAGGGTAATCCAGTTAAATGGCTTGCTCATAGCCAGGGCGGCTTGATTTTTACAGAAGGCGCTCGTTTTCACTGGGAGAATAATCACACGGAACTAACCAATAACAGTGTGCAATTTAATGCGGGTGCAAACAATGAAGCGATAACGAAGGGAATATTAAAGGACGTAAAAATTGATATACTCGGTTTTAATAATCATCCTTTTGATCCTGTACCGAATTTAATTGGTGGTAATGCAAAAGACTGGGTGTCGAAATTAGGTTCTACAATAGGTTTGTTTTTTATATTTACTGATAATCCAAACAAGAGTCCTCATACATTGCCTTATACTGGAAATTCGTCAGTGGTGAATGGTGTGTATGATGTTCGAAACAAGAGTGCATTAGTTGTACAATCTATTGTGAATTCATTACCTAAGTGATAAGACTAAGCCCTGTGTGGATGCTCAAAAAAAAACCTAGTAGCACGGCATTCTTTATCGCTTTGTTTGTATTTCTGACGACTATTATTATGGAACCAGGTATGGCTACCCCTAAAAGCGCACTGATCAAACTTGATTTATCAGGGCAAGCAATTAGTTTTTCATCTCCTGTTAATTACAGCAAAGATTTTCCATGGCCGTCTGAAAAAGAATATCGAATCAATATACATGATAAAGATATTTATAAGAGCGCTTATACAGAATTAGAAAATGCCTATTCAATACGTCAATCCTATTGGGATTATGGGCGGGGTATTATTTTTGGAGGTGCTAAAGGCACCTTATCAATGACCATGGTTTTATACCGCACCTTTGACAAAAATACAGACGCCAAAAATAGTAGTGAGTTTATAACGGCGCTGCAAACGGATTTTGAAAAGACCTACGATAAACAGGCTAGAGAGGAATTTGGTATAGAGTTGCCTGAGCACTATCAAACTACAGCGATCTCTAATTTAGACTGGGGGCATTATGAATACCTTATGGGTAGAGGTGAACGACATGTGGTTTATGCAATACCGGTCTCTGAGCAGCACTATTTAATGATTACATTTAACTTTATTAATAATAGCCACGGCGAGAAAAATGATTGGAAAGATCAGGCTCAAGCAACGGTTGATTTTATTATGTCTTCCTTCAAAATGAATTAACTTCGAAATTAAAATTACTTCAATTCATCCTGGTGTACTCGGTATACGCCCTTACGTATTTTAAACATAAGCTTAGCATGACGCTAAAGGCTTTAATTTATCATCCTTTCTCCCAAAACCCTTTTAGTCTTATAGCTGAGATACTTATATACTAGAAAATAAGTTAATAAGAAAGTTAAAAAGTTAATAAGACATCCACTCTTAAAAGTTAATAAGACATCTAATAGTTAATAAGACATCAGTTAATAAGACATCCACCCTTAAAAAATTAGCAGCTTAAAAATACCAAATTAAAAATTCATAAAATAAAATTGAAAAATAGAGTTAAAACGAAATATTTTTTAATAAATGATGTAGTGAAATTGAAAAATATTAAAATTTAAAAAATCCAGACGAAGTAAAAAATCAATCAGGAAGATTGAATTAAAATTTAGAAAAAAAGTTTGAATATTATCTCAAGGAAAATATCGCTCACAACTCCCCAATCCAGGTGAGCGCTGATAATTTAATTTCGCACATGCCTCTTTCACGTTAATCGCAGACCCAACAAATCCTTTAAACGCGCTTTCAAAATATTGATTAAGGTACTTCCAGCTGTCTTCATCGATGCTTAATCGTTGTAATATTGGTGGGATGGAATTGTCAATAATCCCGCGTTTATCTTTTCGTAAAATTCGACCTGACCAATCTACCAGTTCAATGTAATCTATTAGACGTCAACTATCTTGGCCGGTTCGCGTCAATTATCTTGGCCGGTTGTTAGTTGTCATCACAATTAATTCATTTCCTTTTCGCTCCTTTTTATAGATTCTTTTTTTCGGTAACTTTCTGCT